>Ga0209700_103959_pt1 | contig 27530 bp, 7 predicted proteins | sample SiratroredBW_FD_187528 | JGI IMG/M metagenome (GOLD analysis project Ga0209700, IMG submission 187528) | Root nodule microbial communities of legume samples collected from California, USA - Siratro red BW (SPAdes) (version 2) | ecosystem: Host-associated > Plants > Roots > Nodule | place: USA... | reverse complement strand
TTAAATATCTTTCATAATGATCTAATTTTGACTTATTATTCATTTTTCTTACTCAACTATCATTATTTTATAAATTTTGCTATCTAAGTTTCCCACCACACATTATTATTATTATTTTTTTTTTTTTAAGCAGAACAACACCATTAGTCAAAATATATTTCATAAAAAAAAAAAACAGAATTGGAATATCTATTTATATATAATATTTTAATCGAGAGAAGGAAAGTTTATGTCCTTCTTTTAAATTGATTAACTTATAAATCAAAACTATTGAGCCAGTCGTTTTTTTAACTTCTGTTTCTGACAACTTAATTAAGTTATTATTAAATAAAATAGTTAATTAACTTATAAACTACTTAATTATATTATGTCAATACATACAATATATTTTATTATATAACTTAAAACATAACATAACTGTAATTTTTTTGGGAGAAATATTAATAGCACATTTTTAACTAATACTTTTTATATACAAACTCTCCTGCCAGACGAAATTTACGTGAATTTCACTAAATATACAGATGTTATTCTCTATTTGGTAAATCTCATTTCTAAATTAACAAGTTTAATAGAAACTTCAATTAATAATTAATAGAAGAGGGGGTTCTTGGAAAAAGAACGTTAGAGAATATTATATCTCCTTATACCTTTGTTATATCAATTATAAACTAACTCTTTCAATAATTAAAAAAGAATTTATTATTGGTCATAATGTAATAATTTAATTTGACTTATTGCAATATAATTCTCCCTAAAATAATATAATGACGACTAAAGAAAACTCCCGGAGAGTGATATAATAACTGACCATATGTGAGTAGGGTCAATGTAAGGATTTTGTTTCGTAATATAATGTTTTTGTTGCTTTATATAGGTAAAATAAAGTAGATAATATTTACAAATATGTAAACAATAATAATATAAAAAAAAAAAACACTTCAAGCGTTGTGATTCATCCATATATCTTTTCTCCTTTTTCATTTAAAAATGTTTTCTTACAGTTTTTAAATGTTAAAATACGCTATCCTTATATAATAGTAAATATAATATTAGATATGTATAATAGTTGATGAGTAATATCATATCAATTAATCAGCAAGAATTTTATCGTTTAAAACTTAATATTTTGGTACATAATTTATTTCCTTTTTGACTGCTGCTGCTCTTGATAGTGATTTATTGTGAACAGCACATTATTTGTAAATAAAAATTATCTCCATTTATTGTTTTAATTTTTAAAAAAATAACTCGTAAATACAGAATTTAATATATAACGGTGCATTGCCTAAGAGTACATCATTAAAAATCACTCGCAATCTTTAGATTTAGAAGTTAATGCTAAAGCTATAGTAGCCAACTAACAAAAATTGAAATATATGTCTAGATTAACTGAACAACAAATATCATTTAATGTAAACTATTATATGTATAATAAGTGTATCTGAATATGACAATGACAAAAATAGTGTAATGTTTAGAGGCTTAATTATAAGGTAGTTTTAGATAATGTTTTGGCTTTATTATTTTAAAAAATCATTTTCATGAGATGATTTAAAATGTACGTCCCCATATTGTGAACAAAAAAATTTAGAATACAAATAATCAATTAATCAAAACTTTTCGCCCTTCTTTCTAATGGTGCCAATGAGAAACCACCACTTTTATCTACTTAGAAAAGTTAAGTAGAATAATCAAACATTCCTAAATTTACATCAAATTGAAAATGCACTCACTGGTTTCAAAGTTATTATAATTAATGAGTGATTCAATTTCTAGTTATTTCAGGGTCCAACATAAAGGTGCATAATGCACTATGCCCCTTAAAAGTATATAGAGACTCTTAATGTAAAAATCCTTTAAAAGTTAAAAAAAATTAAACAATATAAGATTTATTGTCTTTTCGAATACTCAAAATGCATAGTAATTTTTATTTGTTTTACAACGTCTACTTCAATAAGTAAATTTTATTTTAAATCATAACTCCTATATATAACTTCACAACGTCTCCCAAATATAGACTTACTTTTATACAATTAGATGCATAATCATCTAATTTTGAAACAATAATAAAAGAAATAGATCTTTTAGCTCTTTATAGTCCTTGAAAAAAAAATCGATAGAGCTTGAATGAATAAAATAGTACTTATTATAAATTGATCGATAACATTATCAAACTTTATGGAGATATATCTGTATTTAGCAGAATAAATAAGTGTAGCCGTGAGAAAAATTATCTTTATATGAAACTGAAAAAAATATAAAGTAATTAATACGAAAAAATTGTAAAATCAAAAGGAGCTTTAGTATATGGTCAAATTTTAAAATGTCAATGAAGATGTAGAATTTTTAAAGACGTACAATAACTTTTTTAATCTTTTACTTAATCTAAAACACTTTAATCTCACTTCAAAATATTTTACTTTTGTTTATACTTTTTGTGATACTCTTACGTATACATTGTTATTTACACTCTCTGCCATGTTATTTTAGTTTGGTATGAGTCTAGCAAAAATAATTATTATAAGAAAATCAGTCTTTTTTTACATTTTTTTCATAAGATTTATGTGTAAAGTCTTTACTTACTTGTAATTGGTTGGTATCTTGTCAACAATCAAATGTCTCATTGTCAACTGTCCATCTCTAAACAACAATTTTTTATTTAAAACTAATTCTCATGGATGCTTAAAAAATATATCTAATCTCTATTAATAATCAAAGATGCATTAATAATTATATATGGATATATACTAATATTAAAAAATAGAGATATCTGATTATAAAAAAAAAAACTTTGATTACACCGACACCTGTGTTTTTGTGGTGTAATTGCATATTATATAATTTATAATAACAATATACAAATGTAATCAAAATATATTTTATTTTGTAAATTCTAATTTCGGTTTATCCTTTTAACTTTCTCAAATATTGCATAACATATCGACTTCATTTTTTCATCCTTTATTCAAATTTTATTTGATGTTCACATATGTCAAAAATATATTTACCGCTCTTTAATTCCACTATTTTTTCTTATAAAATTTCGTGTTAAATTAACTATATAAAAGTAAAAATAAAATATATTTAAAGATTTCAATTTATTTTTTTTAAGGAAATACAATATGTGATTAAACAAAAGAATTTTTTATTTGTTTTTAATAAAGATCTTAAAAGTAATCTTAAATCTAATTTATGTATGATTGAAAGTATATTTTGTTGTATAAGACATTGAATGAGTTAAACTCTTCTTAAGATACCCACTCCTGCATTATATATTACATACACAACTTAATAAATATCTTTCTCTCCTTATTCTTTAAACAATTAATTACACACTTTTTATTTGAATGTGTATCCATGTAAGTAGCTTTTTTCTCTCATATAAAAAATATTTATTTTCTATCAATTTTCACAAACCACGACTATTTATCATCATCCATACATTAGGTATTTTTAATTATTGATCTCTTTCAATCCTTTTTTTTTTCTATAAAAATGTATCATAATTTAATTTATTCATTGCAAATCTAAAATATAATTTATATATTTAAAGATATTTATTTTATATGAATATTAATTATAATATAATTTATAAATTCAACAAATTTTATCTATAAAAAATTTTAATTGTTTAAAAATAAATACTTATATTTTACAATACAATAAAACATGATGTAATGATAAAGTAAAACCGTTTCAAATTTTTATTTAGCAACAAAATTATTACAAATAGTAAATTTGTTTAATCTAATAACCATTATCATAAATTTCATATTAACAGTGATTTTTAATAGGCTGAAAATATAAAATTACTTTATAATATTAATATTGAAATAACAAAATATTGAAATTCAATTACAGTTGACTTGATAGTTAGAGGTTGTATAGAAGGAGTTAGGTTCAAATTCTATGGCTGACATTACAATGACAAAAATAAATGAAGTAAATATTAGTTAATATTATATAAATTTAAAATGTGCAATAATTTTTTTTAAAAGAATATCTTGTTTGATTATGTAAGAGATATTTGCTTAATTAGGGTACCCAACAACCACCACTGTGTGGCACTGTGTCACGTGCCAGTAACCTCGCGCGTGCGAAACTGTCGGTGGATCGTAAATGTGGGAGACACCCTTTGAATTTGAGGAGGGACAATACGTGGAAAAATATGTACTTTGCTTATCTTTAAGTATCATGATCATGCCTCCGATGCACGCCACGTGTCCCTCATTCATTCGTCTTCTTTCACTTTTTTTTCTTCTTCCTTCTCAAAATAAGTTTTACCCTAATGCATTGCAAAACTATCTTATAACTTTATAAATTTCAACTCTAAGTTAAATTTTTAATACAACTAATTAAAAAATGGTTAAAAAAGTAATTAAACTTAACAATTTTAGGGAAGTGTTTGTTTTCAAAAGAAATCATTTTATGTTGTGAAAATACCCTCACACTTGAGATATTTTATTGCACTCAATTTTCTTAATTAGAGGAACAATATTCACATACAAGAAACCTTTCAGTATTAAATTTGCCAAGTGCATGCTTCAAAACCTTAAATAGCGTTTCTCAATTTTCATTTATGCGCTTCAAGGAAAAAAAAATTTACATTTTTTATTACAACGTGAAAATGTGAATATATATGAAGAAACAAAAATAAACATGGTGCTTGTCTATTTTATCGATAGGACATATCATTTCAATTTTGCTTTTAAACACCAAAATATTTCTAGTCCTATAAATAATAATTGAGAATGTCTAGTCCCTATATTTTCGTAAGAAAACGATGGCATTATTTTAATTTCTTTAACAATATACTTTTTTTTAACCCATGTTTTGATTTTTTTTTTGTGAGAAATTCAAATAAAATGCCGTAGAATTATTATAGAGATAATTAGATACCCATGTTATTATTGTTTGAATACTCTATATGGACAAATTTGCATTGCTCACAATAAGATCGAGCATTGATGAAGATGAAGTATTGAACTTAACGACAAAGCTACTTAGTCCAAAATCAATTGTACCATTAAGCAACGATGGAGAAAGACACTTATATTAACTAGTAGGTTAGTTTACAGAAATTGTGAAAAAACCTACAAAATGGTAATAAAAAAAGACAGATATCGTAATTGTCTGATTAATAGAGGAAAAGACAAGTTAACCTAATTTTTCCATTAAATGAAGCTATTGACATGCAAATGGCATCAAAAAAGAAATTTTACCTGAATGGAAAGGGACCAAAGTGCTTGCCCTCCATTTTTGAATTCTTTGATACTTTCAACCATTATATAATTCAACAAAATAAAGCGTCGGTGATCACATGTAATAACAATAATATTATTATTATAATTATTAATTATTTAAATTAATATGTTTTAACAAATATCATCATTCTCCTCTAATACAAAGTACATGTTCCAAATGGGTCAATGGTTAGTTTCCCCTATTGAAGTTTCAAAAGATGAAAAAGTAGGACTATGACTTACTATTTAATTGGAACAAAAGCAAAGTTTCGATTCTTAAATTATAGATTGTTACAAAGAAAGGCACAAAAGAAGGAACCAGCACGTGTGTTTACTCATAAAAAAACCTAGAACCAAGAAATGAAACCCTAGATGGTTCCTTTGAGTTTCACTTTCACCTAGGTTAAAAATTACCCTACCTTGGTCCTTTTACATGTTGAGACATCACACGTGGGAGTGACCAATCAGAAGCTTTGGCGGGCAAAGATTCACTGTTTGAACAATTCACTATAGCTCTTCGTTGCGCAACATTAATCATTGGTCTACCTCTAAATTCCGTAATTACCCCTACAAGGACACGTGGAATCCAGAGAAGTAGGGACACAGCATCTTTATGCTGAACCCAAATGCACCCAAACTCTAACACTCAATAGTTCTCCTCTCTCCGTCGGTTTTCTTAACCATTTGTGAAGAAATTTAAGATTGCTTTGCCGGCTTTTCTTGTCTTCTTCTCTTACTTTCCAACCACCATTTTTTTTCTTTTATCTAATTATTATCAATTTTGTAAATTATTGAGGATTAAACACGTTGTTAATAAAGAGAAATTAGGATATTGAGAGGTGGATGATCTTTCACTTTGTTATTGTCACTAATTGTTCGTATCTATTAATTAATATACATATTTTAAATTATCTATTAATATAAATCATATTAAATATGACTTTAAGATAGTTGTTATAAAAATAGTTAACTTATGGTACATAATAATATGTAAATTAAGTTCTTTTTTATGCATGATGCACATACTAATTAGCATAAGGGAATTAAAAATTAAAATGAAGTTCATTTTTTTTAAAATTATTGTCGAAACAATTATTGCTTAAATAGTTAAAAATAAAAAAATAAACCAACTATTTTTAAAACAAATGAATTCAGACTTGCCCAAAGTCAGAATGCTCTAAAGTGAAAGGACAAAAAATAATTACAATTTGATCAGTGGGTGATGAAATGCTTAATTTTATTGATGGGGCACAAGAAACAAAAGCATAATTGATCATATGATATTTTTAAGTGCAATTATTAAAAACTTAATTAGTTAAATTAATTAATTAAATGCATAGTATATATGAATATCACAGGGTGTCAGCATAGTTAGCTGGCCACTCGTTTTTATATTAATTTTTTTTTTCTGTTTCCATTTCATCACTTTCTTCTCCCTCTGGTTTCTCCACACCAGCAAGGGAGAATCAGTTCCTCATCGTTTCAAATTCTTTCTAGATTCTCACTTTCCTCATCATCTTCTCCTCAATCTCCTTCAGAAAAACAAAAAACACAGCTTCAGATTGTTCATGCTCTTTGTTTTTCTCCTGTTCAAGATTCTGCTGTAAAATTCTGAAACTCGCAGTTTCAGCCACATTTTAGTCTAAAGATCTGTGCCTAGACCCTTGGCAGGTTCAGCTTTTAAAGGGGTTGGGCTACTTCTTCCTCATAAGCCATTGATTGGTCCAAGTTTATTTTTTTTCTCTCTCTCCCTATCCAAGTTCAAAGCTTTTGTTGTTTTTTATCCCGTGTCTTTCTCTCTCTTCCTGTGGAATGCTGGGGTCAGAGATTTCTGAGACATGTTGTAGCAGGCTTTCGGTGAATTGGGTCAGCGTGGTTTCTGTCATGGGTGATAGAGAATCTGAGTCCTCAGAGATCTAAGCCTCTCTGGCCTTGATAAGCACACACCCTTTTGTTGAACAGTTGTGAAAGTGAAAGTGAAAGACTGAGAAAAGATGATGAGGATGAAGAATAGTCGTGGTAGTAATAATCCTAAGACAAATGGTCTTTCTTCCATCATGAATGCCGGAGGCTCAGCTGCTTGTAGATCTGAGCCTGGTTCAAAGGAATGGGAGATGAGACCAGGTGGAATGCTGGTTCAGATGAGAACCGCTGATTCGGATCGGAACCCAGCACTTGTTCCCACAATTAGAGTTAGGGTCAAGTATGGTTCAATTTACCATGAAGTCAACATTAGTTCTCAAGCTACATTTGGTAACTCTTCACTTTTTAGTTTTCTTTTCTCATGTTTTAATGTTATTTGTTTGCCAGTTATGTTCTCTTTACCTTTTTCTTGTTAGACAAAACCTGGACACAGATTTTTAGGTGATTCTACTAGTGTTGTTCCTGTTATTTTATCGAAATTAGAGTTTTGCCTTTACATTAAATGTTAACAGCGATTTCTTTTCTTGGTGAAATTCTAATTCTGATCGAAGAATACTACAAAAATTATCCATCTCTGAGTTTTGTTCATTGTTGTTTTGGTTACATCGGTTATTGTGTGTGTTTAATTTCTGGGGTTGCAGGGGAGTTGAAGAAGATGTTGTCAGGAGTAACTGGATTACACCACGAAGACCAAAAGCTGTTTTACAAAGACAAGGAGAGGGATTCAAAGGCTTTTCTTGACATGGTTGGGGTGAAGGATAAATCCAAGATAGTGCTAGTGGAAGACCCTATTAGTCAAGAGAAGAGGTTGTTAGAGATAAGGAAGAATGCTAAGATGGAGAAAGCAGCAAAATCGATCTCAGCAATCAGCTTGGAAGTAGACAGGCTCGCAGGGAGGGTATGTATTGTGTGTGGTTGCTATTGATATTATTGTTAATTTTTTGTTGAATTTTCCTTTCATTTTGCATAAACTTGATTATGTGTGAGATGGTATTATTATGTTAAATGCTTGAGTGGTTGGAAGCTGATTAGTGATTGGAATTGGTTAGGTATCAGCCTTTGAGTCAATTATTAGCAAAGGAGGGAAAGTTGTGGAAACAGATGTTCTCAATCTGATTGAGTTGTTGATGAACCAATTGCTTAAATTGGACGGTATAATGGCTGATGGGGATGTGAAACTACAGAGGAAAATGCAGGTAATGTTAGGAGACTTAGATGCATTATGCTCATTTTGTGTTATATACAACATCTCAAATTGCATTTGGTTATGCACTCATGGTTCTAATGGTAGTGAAACATTGCTTTTGAAGGTGAAAAGAGTTCAAAAGTATGTTGAAACTCTTGATTTGCTGAAGGTTAAGAATTCTGTGCCTAGTAGCAATGGTCCAGTGCAGGCTCAACAGAAGCATTCAAATGGGCAGAGATTGGGAGGTGTTCAAGAGAAACAACAAAAGCATTCAAATGGACATAATAGGTTAGCCTTGGCACCAATTCAAGAGCAGCAACAAGAACAACCTAGGAACTCAAATGAGAATTCTCTAGCACTTTACCAAGAGCAACAACACCAAACCTCAAGGAACTCCACCTCAGAAGTTGTAGTTACCACAAATTGGGAGTTGTTTGATTCTGCCCCACCATTAATCCCTGTGCATTCCACATCCCCACCCCAACCCCCCTCAGTGACTAATACTTCAGGTCCTCCCAAGTTCAACTGGGAATTCTTCAACTAAGTACCATACCACTTGCTTTTACTTGTGTGGATGTGATTTGGGTTTGTCTTCCACTTGGAGTGTTATATGTTTTACATTCTTTTCTGTATTTAGATTTGTTTAGCAACCCCCTATAATCTGTCATTTACTTCAGAAATAAATGGGGTTGCTATCATAGTGATTATCATAAAAAAAAAGTTACATTTCTGTGATTTTGGTGTCCACCGAATTCATTTATCAGATGTATGGGCCTATTTTTGATATATATAATATGATTATAAGCATTTGTGGCATAGTTAATGTAAAAACATCAGGATTGAACCACATATCCTAGTTTTCTTCAGAGTCTAAAATCCCATTTAAGGTACAATGCCTTGCTCTATGTTTTGTTGTGTTTCTTGGTGAAGCAGCATTGAACCTTGGTGGATGATATATATAACAATTATTTAGTAGTATCACTGTGGGGGGCCACAAGTTACAAAAAGACTTACATCTATTAAAGGGTTTTACAAATCCATCCAATGATAGGAAGCCAAGTATAAAAAGTGTTTTAAAAGTAGAGAAGTTGAAATGATAACTGTGCATTGGAAATTTACCATTAAGAAATCAGAAAGTTTGCTAATGATACCATTAGTTTATTCCAGATTTAGAAATTTCCCATCTTTGACCCCAAGCAAAGGCTGAGAATTGAGGAGTGAAGAATAAGCCTGTTTCAGTCTACTAAGCTTGATGCTGCAATTTTTGCTGGTTATTATGATAATTCATGCAATGATTACGTAGAAGGGGCATTGACATTTGTCCTAGTAAGCCTACAAAGTCATCAACTTTTGTGTAGCTAATGATACTATGAAAGTAATATACAAAATTGGAAGAAAGCAATTCACCATGGGAATGATAACCTGCACATATAACCATGTATGGCCTGAAACAACAAAGTACAAGGCTCATGTTAATGGTAATTATATATAATAGAACTTTTTCCCCACAAAGTTAGGACTCAAGTTCGATTTTACGTAAACTTGTCACTAAGTAAAATCATTTCATCATAAATCTTGGCTTGCTGAGATTGGTCTTTGTTAATGGGGGAACATTTTCTCTTTAATTTATACCTTTATCTTTCAAAGAAAGTACAACACTCAACTTTTTCAACATCTAGTTATGTTACTAATGCTTCTTCTACATTCATATAATCTTTTTCAGTTAAAACACCCCTCTAATATTTAATTTTTAATGATTATTAATCAAATAATGCAATGAATAAATGTTTTACAAATACTAATACTTTTATTAAGCCTTTAGAATCACTCTTTAATAGAGGTGATTAAACGAGTTAATTTGTCATCTCATTGGCCTGTCAAAATGGACTAGAGTTGACTGACCCACCATGATAAGGGTGGGTTGACGAGCAAAGATTGTCTGAATAGTTTTTTTTTTTTTTCCCACTTTTAAATATATTTATTAAAGATATATTTAATTATATAAATATTTTCTTAGCCTTTAACTACTTAATTAGTATCTATAATTTGATAAATTATAAGGATAAAGATTGTTACATTTTATTCCATCACAATCAATAATTTTAACTTTATTTATTAAGTATTTATTATTTAAATTACAATATTATTACATAAAATATGTAATTTTTTTTAAATTATAACTTTTTATTTTAATTTTAATAAAAAAATTAATTAATTTAAAAAGAAGCTGACTAACCTATCCCCACCAGACAAACCCACTGCCATCATTAATTTTTATATTTCTCTAAATTATAGATTTTGAAATGCTCCTCATATACTTGTCTGATATCCAAAATACAATTACATTATCTAAAATACCCACCCTATAACCGTCTTTATTATTATTTTTTATTAAATCATTTAATTTATATTTTAATTCAAAATATCAATTTAATATTTTATTATCAATAATCAGTTTTTATTTGGTTATCTTAAAAAAAATTAGTTGTTAATACATCATTTTGTTTTCATTAAATATTCTCATCGGGTCCAAGAAGAAAAACACGGGTGTAGAAAGAAAAGCCCTTACATCAACATTCCTTTCCGCCCACATTGAAGAGAAAACCATTTTCACCAAAAAGTCCTATTAAAATTTGGATCCATCCACTAGTCTCTTGGTAGGAGATATCTTTTCGCACGCCCATAATTTCCTTCTGCACGTCATAAATATGAAAATTTAAGCTTTGTTCTTCTGATTTATGAAAAAATTATGAAGTTAATTTTGATTTCTAAATTATACTTTTGACTTCCATTTATACAATTTGAAAATCATTTTTGCATGAATAAAAATTTTCGGATTACTTATTCCGAAAATTACTTTTTCTTATAAAAAATGTTTCTGATTTGTATAATATGGAACTGTAAAATTCTTTTTGTATAAAAATGATTTTTAAATTTCTCAAAAAGTTGGTGACGACATAAATGTTGATATGGTTTTCTCCACCATATGAGTAAGTAATTACTTCTTACACCTCACATTTGCTTCTTACATCCTATCACTTTTTCATAATACCATTGTTACCTTTCACAGAATATTGAAAGGGAGGAGTGATGCTTTGAGTGACTACTGGGAGTTATGTGGCGGCATGGTTATAAGTGGTGTGCAGACTTCTTCGGCAATTGTATTGGTGAGTGGAGGTGAGTGACTTTTTGTTTTGGATGTTTATTTGGTGTAGGGGGTGTAGTTTACGTTGAAGTTGTTTTTCTGAAATAGCTTTTGAAAAACGAAATCCGAAACTGGTTAGAGTTGTAAGAAAGATTTTCGGAAAACATTTTTCGAAAGTTAAATTTGGCTTTTAGAAAATATTTTTTTGAGACATATTTTTGGAAAAAGTTTTTTGAAAATCAATTTTGTATTCTGAAAAATGTTTTCAGAAGCTATTTTTAAATTTTGAAAAATATTTTTTGAAACTGCTTTTTGCATCCAAAATTAATTCTAAAAAATCAAATTTAGAAGTCATTTTTACATCTCCAATATTCATTCCGGAAACCATTTTTGCATCTCAAGGGTAATTATGATATTTTAAACAAAAGATGCGGTGTAGGAAGTAAATAGGTGGGTGGTGCAGGAAGGAATTGCCATATGAGTAACTTTTTAGACCACATAACACAACCCACTTCTTATTCGACTTAAAGCCTTTACACATAGATAATTACCAACATGGGCAGTTCAATTAACTCTAGCACGCGAGTCTTTCATTTTTTATATCTCTATCACACATATTCTCCAATTTTTTTAAGTAATTAAACCCTAGAAATCTCAATAACATTGATGTAACTTTTTCTCAACAACTTTTTCACAAAGAATACAAAATATATAACCGATTAAAAGCATATCACTTTGGCTTTTGGGAATCATTAGACTATTCTATCTACATTCTACCCTTGCCTTTCAATAAATAAAAAACCAAATTCAAATATCTTGAATTCAAATAAGATAGGCGAAGGATTTATAATTAAAATTTAGCATAGAACTTTACGGATGCAACTTCTTTTTGGTGTAAATCGCATTTTACAAAAGGGTTACGGAAGCTTTGTTTACCAATCACTATGAGATGCACATTGATGAGTGACAAGGATAAAGAAAATTCTCTTTAATGCACAATAACTTGAATTCAATTGAGATTTATTATAAAATTTTGTGATGTTTAGCATTTCCACTAAGCATATATGCTTTACTATTAAAAATACGTGACTTTTCCACAATACTGTCAAAAAAGGACCAAACACACGTGCACACTTTGAAGAGTCTCATTTGACGTTGGATTCCAAATCTAAGTCCTTAAATTTTAAAAAAAAATTATGTTGACCTTTTTTCAGGTTTTTTGGGGTAATAATTTCATTTTAAATGATATAATTGTGATTAATATGATAAGTTTTTATTATCCAACATGACTTGTTACATAAATAGTTCTCATAATATGTAAACACATCATGTTAGGTTAACTATTGTGTTCTATGTGGATTTATTCTTGGTTGATAACATTAAAAAAATATATATTTACTACCAAGTTGATGTTTATAAATTTGATTCCTAGAGAATGGAACTCTCTTTCTTTCCCCTTAAGCATATATGCCTTTTGCCTCTTGTATTGCTAACACCTAATTGTATTAACTTCAGTCAAATCATTATGATGTATGAAAGTTGGAAGAGGCTATTTGTTTTCAATTTTTTATGATCTGCTTTTATTAACATTGATATTCCTTGGTGCTTTCCTTTTGAGTTTAGTAGATATATATTATCTATGCAAAAGTTGCCATGATAACAAAAATGGGTATAAATGTTAAAGAATATTATCATTTATGATGATTTGTGATTGTTAATTACTTATAATTTTAGTGCCTATATTATTTATTCTTTCTAAGTAAAAATCATATGCAGGAAAATATTATTTAGTCTCTTGACTAGTGACATTATGCATGCAAATATATAGTTAATTATGACAAACTAGGCATGAGTTGATAATATATAATCACTACTTAATTGAGAAAATAAAATACAACTCCATTGCAAAAGTTACATACATAATCACAAGTTTAAGATAAGATTTTGTAAGACATTTTTAAAGAAATATACTGAAATTAAATAAAATTTAAGATTTTAAGTTTGAAATAAAACTTTGAATTATAAGAATAAAAATTTGATTATTTTATTTTAAAACATTTTTATTAATAAGTAAATAAAAATGAATAAAATATGAATCTTAGAATATTTTTATATTGAAATATTAAAATCTAAAAAAGTAAATTAAATGATGACACTTGCATATGATATAAAAACTTTGCTGGATAACAATTGCATCATCATTCAACTCTTTCCTTTTTTTTTTATCTATGGAGGATGGAAACTAATTCTAAATTTTAATTATCTCCAACTTGCAAAGGATAAAAGGGTGCATACAGCAAAAATAGTTAGGTGACTTTCCCTACATAGGAATGAGTCATCATTCTTCTCAATAGTCACAATCATGATCAAGTCCTACTTATTATTTAACCTAAAATGATGGACAATGTGCACACTGTTCACAAACTATTCTACTCTTTTCTACACTATAAACACTGTAGGTTGGTGTGCCGAAGAAAAAGAAAGATCACAATGGCAAGAATTGAAGCCGTCATAGCCACTTCCTCATCCAAAATCCTAATACTTAATACTATATATCTGTTGTAATACAATATTACATTTTTGAAGAATTCAAACCAAATCTATCACAAATTAATGACATGAAAATAATAAAAATATGATATAATATGCATTAAACATGAAACACTATTGATACCTTTGAAATCTAAATCCATTAGCGTATAATGACATAAAATATTTCATCTTATTTTGTGTTAGGTTGTTAAGGATGATTTGGGTTTCTTAAATATATTTTGATTATGATGATTGTATGACATTTCAAAAAAAAAAAAAAGAAAACTTTGAAATCTAAATTGACAACCTGGTCATTTGCAGCTGCAGGCATAATTGATATTAAAATTTTCTTTGGCTGCTGCTGAGCTTGTGCAACTCATCCCATTTGTTTTCCCATTTCCTCCTCATCCTTTAATATTTGTTATATTCATTTTATATTCTTATATGAAAATCATTCTAAATATGATTTCTAAAATAATTATTACAATCAAAAGTAGTTGGTAGAAATGGTTGTGTACTTAGGTCTCATAATGAAAATCTAATGTTGTATCAATGGCTTGATTATGAACTGGTGATTGGAATTATAAAACTCAATTATTATGGATGATATAAATGTTAGTACTTATTAGTAATTTTTTATAATTAAAGAAGAAATGATGTTAAACTTTATTTTATACATGCAGTATATTTACACGAGTACTTCATATCATAAGATTAATCAAAATAAACTATAAATAAATTCATTAAAATACATAAACAACCCTAAAATTGCGGGGATAAATATGAGTTTAATAATTGATAATTTAAGAGGATTATTTTTATCATAATATTTTGGATTTTTGTTCCTTGTAAAAATGCACCTCCATTTTATATTTGCTTTGATGAAGCCCACAGAACGTGGGGAAGGTATCATAATCATTCTCTTTTTGCAAACTCAGTTGATCCCTCTTAGCCGTTCCAACGTTTGAAATTGAAAATTTCTTAAGTAGAATATTCTCAGAATCACTCTAGCTGTTAATTTCTTGGATATGAAGCAAATGGTGAATTTTTCTATTAAATCATGCTTTGAAACCAAATGAATCTAAGTCAATGATGAATTATAAGAGTTTAGGTCTTACATTACAGCATAAGGTTTTCATAAATCGATGTTCAATGTTTTTCTTAGAAGAAACATTTTCTTAATGACGTTAAAGGAATAAAGTAATCACGGCGTGTTTTGATGAACGAATGAAATTGAATTTTGTGTCTTCCCTTTACACAGTCAAGATGTGAAATTAGTATAGTCAGACTCCACTATTTGTCCATGTTTTGGTATGAACAAATTGCACTAAGTTCAATTACAGTTAACAATCTTATGTAATCCATGATGATACTAATTAAAGGGTATTAGACTGTTGATGAACAAATAGTGGATTCAAATTTGTATCCCATTATAACAAATATCACCTTTATAACAAACCAAAACAGTCTTCCTACATTTCAATATGTCCCTTTCAAAGCCATACATAAATTAATTTAAATTCAAATAATCAACATAAGTATATATAAACATTTTTTCATTTCATACATAAAAATTATTGTTTTCCTAATATATCTTTTAGATACAAACAACAAATGTGAATGAAGATCATTCATATTATGAATAGAGAGATTAAATTTAGAAAGATCGATATTGATGAGATCAGTTTTGAGGAGATCCATTATTTTTGTACTACTACCATTATATATCACATATTCTTTTGAATGGTTAGACACATCTATCAATCTTTTTTTTCTTTTTTTGTGTTCATATTAATTTCATTCTTGCTGATAAAAAGATAAATATAAAAAATTTAATAAAAATGTATGCACTCTTAAAACACTCCTAATTATTGATTAAAATTTATTAAAAATTATTAGATTTGACTAATTTACTCTTTCTCTTAATTTTATAATATTTAATGAAGTTAAATCAATAATAAAATGTATATTAAAAAATAAAAAAAACAAATATATTATAAAACTAAATTTAATCTTTAAACTAATTTAAAATATCTCAAACAAAATTATTGATAAGATATCAATAACATAATTATTTCTCAATCACTCTACGCTAATTATACTCAATAAGAAATCAAATTCTTTAAATTTATATTGTTCAACTCCTTAAATTAACTAGCTTTATAAGTTTTACATTCTATTAATAAATTATAATATAATAATATACTTTTAGTCGATATTTATCAAATATGAAATTAAATATATGTGATGTTTGAGTATTCAAAAATGAGTCTAAGTTGCACATTGAGTAAGATTAAAAAAGTTGAACAATATATAAAAAAAAAGACTAACACACCCAATATTTTAAAGTTTTGAATTGAAAATAGTATCATTCTCTTAAGTGAAAAAGACTTTTATTTCATTCTTGTTTGTCTATTTAGTATTTTCCCAATTTTTTATTGATACCATTATAATAATATTATACTAATTCAATATAAAAAAGTAACTTACAAAATAATATATATATATATATATATATATATATTATATACAATTTAGTGATATATGTTTCCGATGGAATCTCATAAAATGGGAAGGAGATAATTAAGAAGAATGTGAGTTGTAACCCTTTTGACAGGTGCAATGCACTGGTGGCAAAAGCTGCACATGTAAGCCATCAACCAAAACAAGTGTGTGTCATTTTCCGCAGTACATAGAAACAAGTTGACACGCAAACGTGCGTTGCTAAAGAAAATAAAACCCTAAAAAAGTAGCTGTCTCACATTGAGAGGCGACCAACCCTAGATGTTGAACCCTAATTCCTTCTCTTAATTTCAACCATTCATTGTTGACCAATACTTCCCTTTGATTCTCCCCCAACCCCAAGATGCTCACCTTTTCCTACATAAATACATGTCTATACTCGAGGGAGCCACTACCTGTGTTGTTGCCACTTACCCCGTAATGCCCCAGTTTAATACTAACATCATTACCAAAATCACCTCACATAATTTTATCTTTTTATAGTGATATGACTATGAAAACAATAGTGACATTTCATCATCATCATCATTACTTTTATACTACTACTACTATTAAATAATTCTGAGCTGAGGTAGGCATCTATCTATATATATAAAATTCATCTATAGTGTTAAATGAAGTGATCAATAAACTAACCTTTCTCCTGTGAAAAGATGAGAACCCTAGATAAATTTAACTAATTAAGCTTGAAAGTCGAGATACTTCTTTTTTTGTTAACTCATGGGGTTTAGTGGTCCTGCCTCTACTATCGGAGAACAACCTGAATATGCTATTTGACACAAATGGGGATCAGTGTAAGATAAGTTAGATTATTGATTATGTTCATGTTAAGGATTGATGATATGATGTGCGAATATATATTTTGTAGGATGAACTAACCTTGGATGCAGATCCATGCAGCTTTAGTTTTATCTATAATTCTATACTTGTTAGTTTATATGTGCGACGCTTATTAAATGATTTTGAAATATGGAATGGATTTAAATAATTCGGAAGTAATTGGTTTAATGATTGAGTGAAATATAAATTTTATAATATATGAATGAATTTATCGAACTTAAACGATTTTTAATTAAATATTTTATTTTTTCTATCAAAAGATATTTTCTTTTAACATTTACAATAGAAATGATACAGATATAGGTTATATGTTTTGATGTTAGATTTTGAAAGAAGGATTAAACCTTTTTAGTAAAATTAAACATGTTATTTTCAAGTTATATGTTTTGGATATAAAAAAGGTTATGAAATGATTTATATTTTATTTTATTTTTTCGTATCTATTTTTGATCTTTGTATACAGGTTGGAACATATCAAGTGTTTCATCAATTTATTTATTTTTATTAATTGATAGGACATAAAATACTAATGTATAAGAATAGGTTTCATGTTCTTAATAATTTTAGTGATAAAATAAAGTTTAGATTTAAGAAGATTATCTTACTACTATTGTTAAGAGTTTATAGCATTAATGCAAGAGGAATTCAACCTCAATCAATCTCTATTTATATGTTAATTATCTCGTAATCGTATACATAGGCTTAGGCTCCTACACCATAGCACGTGTCGTTGTTTTGAAGCAGAACCACTGTTACTGTTGAAAGGCCATTGAAGCCACTGTCTTAGGCCTATTTTTTACCTATTCTTTTTATACTTGTTTTTTTATAATGATTTGTGAGTCATTCTTTATTAACATAAACTGTAATAAGCAAGGATGTTAGGACCACAAGATAATTTACTTCAAGTCTTTCAAAGGTGGTTTTTTTTTATATTTCCAAATTTATAAAGCTATAACCATTATTTTATAATATCTCCCTCTTTATTTATATATAATAGTACTATACAAAATTAATATTTTTAGTTTATTTTGTTTCTAACGACATCTTTCTTTATTTTCTTGATATCCACATTTCTTTCGAGGCTTGAAACAATTTTTCAATATTAATATCAAAACATTATAGAGATAATATTAACATGTATTTTTTGTTTCAAAGTTTTAGCATTTCATCAATTTTTTTATTACTTTGCAAAATTATTCTTCTCGTTAATTACTGTTTTTTTTTTCTATTTTATTTTCATTCTTATTTTAAGTAGTAGCAAAAGAAAAATGGAAAGTATGGATTTACTTTTGAAAAATTAATACAAAAATAAAACTTGAAGACCTAATTCACATTATGAGAGAGATTATTTTAGTAGGTGAAAAAGTCATGGTATAATATAACACTACCTAATCTTAGTCAAGAACAAGATAATTTTTTTTTAGTAAAAATATATATTGAAAGAGAACATTTAGAATAGCAACACATTAAGTGAAGTTTTTAAATAAAGATATTTATGATACAAGACAATAAAAAATCACTACAGAAATATAAATAAAAAGTAACATTCATTTTTGTTTTTTTTATTTTCTTCGTAATATGTATATAAAAAAAATAAAAGAAGTCAATAAAATGACACCACATGGAATAAAAGAAAATCTTTGCTGATAGGATTTCCTTTAATAAAATCAAACTATTAATATAAATATCCTAAATGTATGCATTATACTACTAACATTCATTATATTTATTAAAAATGTATAGCAATTTTATTTATTAATAAACTAATATTTAGAATAATGTATTATTCTTTGTTATAAACTTAATATAATATCTATAAACTAAAAATTAAGTACCAAAATTAACAAATGTTAATCTAATTAAAAGGATATATATCATTAATTACATTGTTAGCTATGTTTAATAAACTACTATTTTGATTTTCCAAAATGAAAAAATATCGTTATTCTTTTTCTAAATTGAGAAAAAGAAAATTAATTAAAAGAGATGTTAATTTTGAAATTGAAGTAATTATTGGAATATTATATAGTCGGTGCCAAACCAACTATGTGTGAATGCGACGGCTTCATAGACAATCAATCTTGTCTGTGTTCTTTGTGAGGTGAGGTCAGTTAAAGTGTTCTAATTTAGTTTGAACGGTTTCAATGAATGAGTTTGCATCTCACTGGCTTCATGATTTTTCTTTGTATTGTAGTCAGTGTATGCTATTCTAATATTTCCACACCTTTGAAACTTTTGATCATTGATGGGATGGAGAAGACTCATGATTCTTCATCTATGTAATGTAATCCGTGATTTTTTGAGGTAACGTATCAAACAATATTGAACTTATCAAGCAAGTAATTAAGCATTTATTAGCTGTCTAGATTATCAGTTTTATATAGAAAAACTAGATTATTCAGTGTGAAACTATGGATTTATCTATACTTTAAAACAATAATATTATTCTGTAAGTTATTGTTTTCTTTATTATATTAACTTACGTGATTGTCTTATTTAAATCTTTATCAAAGATAAATATTATCAGTTAATATTTAGGAATGGAGTAAAAGAATAATGGGTTAAAATTCTCGCCTTGAATGTTTTGAATAAAAATAATAAATACAAGTTTGGTAAGAAAAAAAAAAAACTCAAATTTGGACTAGTAAAAAATATTCAAAATCTCAGCGACCATAATAAATTGATGTTCATTCAAGCGTTAGGTAAAACTTTTCTAACACCACATCAAAAGGATCATACACCAAAAATCTTCTTGGAAATTGATTTCCGAGATGGAAAAAATATCAGAAACAAACATCATCTCTATGAGATGATGATGCACCAACTCTCCAGCAGATAATGGAAACGATGAATGAGCTACAACGTAACGACGAAAAATTCAGAAAATATGCAGAAGAATTGAGAGCCAAGAGGGCAGAGGCTCATGTTGAATAGGAACAGTTGGGAGAAGAGGTAGATGAGGCACACCATCAGATGGAAGAAACTTTAAGAGTGCGTGAGGAACAGTAGAGGGCAAATGAAGAATTGCAACCCACTTTACGAGAGAAAAAGCTAAATGCAAAAACAAAGGTGTTGCGAGTACCTAAAATGTTAGTGGATCTGTAGCCTTTCACCCAAGCGATCATGGAGGAGCAAGTACCCCCTCACTACATGGAGCCAAAAATGGCTCCTTACTTGGGAATAGGTGACTGAGAAGTCTATCTTAAAACTTTCAAGGTGCAAATGCTTATCTCGGGGGCATCTGATGCGGTTCGATGTAAAATGTTCATGTGTACCTTAATGAGAACAACACTTCAGTGGTTTAGTGGAATCCTAGACACCACTATCAACTCGTTTGACACGTTTTCACAACTATTTCTTCAGCAATTGCTACTAATAAGGTAAAACCACCAAAATTGACATACTTATTTGCGACATCAAGGAGACATTAAGGACCTACCTTAGTCATTTCTGCAATGTCATAATAAAGATTAACCCCATAATGAGGACATTTTTGTGGAAGCATTTGTGAAGGGATTGTGTGCCAATCCTTTCAGCGAGTCCCTTTTATAGGATAAGGCGAAAACCATGGCAGAGTACGGAGGAGAGCAACTACACATATCGAAGGAGAAGAAGTCATGAAGAAAAAGTGGTCAGAGGAGAGGTGCCCTCTAATCAAGCATCACCATCACTTATGAGAAAGCAATTTGCGGAAGGATGGATGGCGAGTGATGTTTAGGAGAGACTAGTGACGATATGTGCCCTACGCCACTCAAACCTCAAGAAGAGAAGGAACTCCAAGGATGGGCAGAGACAAATTCAACTACCCAAGCTTTAACGTAACAAAAAAGGAGTCATTGAAAGATCCAAAGGTGGAAAATAAGTTAAGGTTTCCCAAAGTCTCTAATAGACTGATCGGCCATAACATGGATGAATGGTGTGACTGTCATCAAACTAAGGGACATGCTACCAGTTGTTTCACCTTGGGAGGAAACTTGCCAAATTGGTTGAAGAAGGGATATTAGATGACTATTTAGAGCCAGCTCATAAAAATAGAAAGGCTGGAAGCATGCCACCAAATTGCTCAGAGAATGAACAACATGAGCGACCAACTCTGGGGACTTGAACACCATTCAGGGGGATTCGTGGGAGGAGGGGCTACCAGCTTGGGAAGAAAGAGATATTCCTCTTCAGTGTTGATTGTAGCCAAAAGATAAATTCAGGATATGCCAACATAACATTCTCGGCAGCCGATATGGCAGATGTTGTGCCACACGAAGACAATCCCATAATATTGTCACTCATATTAATGGGAAGGAATATGCACCGAGTGTTGATTAATTAGGAAAGCTCCACCGACTTGATGTTTTGGGACACATTCCTAGAACTGTAGATACCAAAAGAACAACTGCGAAGATTTAATGACTATTAGTAGGATTTTCTAGGGAACAGGTGGAGGTTAAAGGTTGGTAGGCCTCCGAATGGAAAATTAGTGAAAGCAACTTACGAAAGGGTATAACCCTTTTTTGGCCTCTGAATGATGAAATGATAAAATCGACTTTTGAAAGGGTGTAACCATCGACCGAACATCAAAAAAATCATATGCTGAATGACATATCCAAAAAGCTTCTAAAAAATCACTAAGAGCCACGTGTAAAGGAGATGTCACGTTTAAAATGACTTCAATAACCCTTATAGTATGGGCCTAAGAAGCCTCCACATCTATTCGACTTAAGGCTGGGGGGCTTGTGTCCCCTCCTGGGCCTAGAGAGGGTGTGAATTGAGCTTGGAGGGGGTTCGTATAGCAAAGCAAAATGGTTCATATTTTTTGGGCCCCATACTTCATGCGAAACACCTCCATAAAGTGGATGAAAATTAAATTACTAATGAATAACCCATCCCATCTTTTAAAGTAGGTGTAATTAATTTAATATCCCAGCTATAAATCTTAAACATTTGATTAAATATCAAAGTTATGTACCATTAATTCGAAATTTCGACACTAAATTCAAAATATTTAACCAAATCCGCAATCATGCATATCACCTAATATTCAAGGATTCGGTAAAATAATAATGGGCTAGAATTCTGGCCTTGGATACGTTGGAAGAAAAATTATAAATACAATCTTGGTAAAGAGAAAAAACAACTTAGATTAAGGCTAGCCAAGAATGATCCAAAAACCTCAACGGTTAGAACATCTATTTTCTCAAAATTATTATGCATTTCTATATACACATGTTAATTTAGAAGTAATAAAAATATATTTTATTTTTGCAAGACCAAATCAACTCAAGTGATTAATATAATGACAATCTTTCTTTTCTTTGTCTTCTTCTATTTCAATTTTTGATCTCAGTGTTTTATTTATCTTCAGAGGAATACTTGTATAATTTCACTCTAATGCTCAAGTCAATTAGGTGATACAATGATTTAGAGAATTCTCAAAGATTTATTATTTTTCTCCTTAGTACATACATTCATTTATACTACTTGAGTTAGGTTGCTACGTGTGTAGATGGTTAATTTAGGCCTAATATCTCCTTAATAATGATTTTAAAGTATATTTACACTTAACTACTGTTAATAAGGTAATTATGTAATAATCTTACAAGATGATTAACTTAAATGATTATTAGGCAAGAATTTAAGACGTCAACATTTGTATTGTAGTTTATAAAGAGTAGACCCTTAGCATAGAGACCATTCATCTGTAAATTTTTTCAATGGATGAATTCTTCATCTCTTGCATTTCAAGTTGAATTTTCTATTTCCCCAAATGTATTCAGTATAGACACATCTTTGTTCTTCTAAAATTTCATAAGAAATTCAAATTCCGACTTTCTTTCAACCCTACCTGGTTAGACAATGTGGTTTAGTAGTGTCAGATGATAGATGATGTAATGATTAAATCTCGTAATATTTATAATGTGTCGCAACCGGGATCACGACGGGACGATAATAAATAAAATTTAAAAATATATTTGATCAGAGAATGGAGTCTCCACCATAGTTTATTATTGGAAAACTATAGAAAAAGCAAAAAAATGAAATAAAATGTCTACGAACCAAATTTAAGATTAGAGAGTCGGTTACACGTGGGAAAAGTTTTAGCACCCACAATGTTCTTTCTAAGACGGTACCTCTAATCAAATAAGAAAAATGAGTGTGATTTTACAAAATCTTATTTTTTCCCAAAATAGTAATAATACAAATGCGATTATAACAAATAAAAGATGCAAATAATAAATCAAACAAATATTAATAAACAAAAAAAGTAAATAAATTAATAAAAATAAAGAAAAAGGCCAATAAAATAAAATATATACAAAATGTAAATAAATAATAAAAATAAAAGTAAAATATGAATAATAGGTAAAAATAAACAATGAAGTAAACAAAATAAAAGCAGATAAATAAAAAATAATAAAAAACGAAAATAAAATAAATATAAGAAGTAAAAATAAACAAAGAAAATACATTTTTTACTTTTTAGGCCCGACAAGAATTAACTTTGGTCCTACGTATTTCCATAAACGAAAATCAGGGATCACATAGTTCTAATTTAAAAATTTGTTTGATGATGTTTGATATTTTAACTTTTTGAAAATTTTATGTATTTTTTTTATATTTTCACAAATTTATTTGATATAAAACATTACTTAATGGTTTGTTAAGAAAACAAATAAAAAAAGTAATGGTAAAAATAAATAAAAAATAATAATGGTTTAGGGTTTCTTTTGAGTGCTCTAATGGGTTCTGATGGGGTTTAGGGTTTCTATTTGGCTATGATGTTTTTGCTTCCATGATTCCCTGAGATTTTGAGTTTTGGAAATTTGTTGTTTAGGGTTTTTTTTATGATTGAGATGAAAATTGTGACACGAGCAGTCATGGCTTGATTTGGTGGGAAAGATGAGAAAGTGCAAAAAGCAACAATCTCCAAGCAACAACTCAAATAAAGAAATAAATAAGAAAAATAAAATTATTTACATTCTATTTATTGTTGTTTCATTTAATATTACACCATGTAATCACAAAGCAAATACAACGCAATATGAACCTACGAAAGTATAGAGGACAAAAAATATATCAGTTGAATACTCTTTGTAATTCTTTTGACCTTTCCTTTGTAATTTGATTCGTGTTGAGCACCTTAAACAATGTAGCAAATGGTGAAAACGTGTGTAATTCTACCCTTTAGTAAAACTCAGGTAATTATCTTTTGTGTCAAAAAATTGTGTGTAATACTACTGCTAACGTGTGGGTGACCCTCATTGTGGTACCGATTTATAGAATTTCTTAGGCCCTTCAATGAATCTGCCCAAGAATTTCAGTTTAATACACTTAATGGAGATAAAACTGAAGAATAATCATAATCAATTAGAGTTATTTGTAATTAAGAAGATTAACCACCCATTATTATCATTATTTGCAATTAAGCAGAATAATCATCATTATTTGCAATTAAGCAGAATAATCACCTATTAAAGTCAGATTTCATTAGCAAAATCCATTCAAATTTTCTATTAATTAATATTTTTTTAATTTTAAATTAATTTTCATGCCTTAAAAATGGGTGCCTGAAAAAACAGTTAGATTATTCAACAGAGAGAGAAAGTGTGACGTGGCAGCACTTTAATAGGGAGGAATGCAAATAGCAATTCTTATTTTTCATTTTTAACACACTTTTGATATACTGAGCCTCGGCAAACTGATTTATTTTACTTTTTTTTCAAATGAACCCCTTATTAAACACCTTATTTTTCTTACTAAATCTCTTAATGGACTTCATTCAATTTCTTCTTTTCTTTTTTTATTATTTTTTACATTTTATTTTAAAACAGACTTAGCACTCTTTTCCTTTTTTACAAATTTTGTTTTTATTATTATTTATTCAAACTTTATTCATAAAATTAAATAAAGTCAAAACTTTTTTTATATTATTTTATCTTAAATGACAAAACATGATAAAAACTAAATAACACATTTTTTATTTTTCTTTTTCTTTTTTTTATTAATAAAAATATTTTATTTGGCCGGACAAAATTGTGTGTTGGCAGTTGTCGCTCCCTACTTAAATCTTACCAAATAATATGAACTTTCAAGAAGTTCACGTTATCTGAGTAAAAGATAAGTAAGAACAAAAACACAAATATTCGTTCGGTTCAAAAGTAAAATAAGTATGTGGATAGAGGTTGAGACCTTGTACTGAGACGAGAGGGTCATAAATTTTAATTTTTGAACTGACCTTGTACTGAAACGAGTGGGCTGTTGTTTTTCATTTTAAATTGACCTTGTATTGGGACGAGAGGGTCATAAATCTTAAATTGGCCTTGTACTAAGAAGAGAGGGTCACAAATCTTGAATAGACTTGTACTGAGACGAGTGAGCCATAAATCTTTAATTGACCTTGTACTGACACGAGGGGGTCATACATATTTTCTTTTGAATTGACCTTGTATTAAGACGAAAGGGTCATAAACCTTGAATTGACCTTGTACTAAGACGAGAGGGTCATAAATCTTGAATTGACCTTGTACTGAGACGAGATATCATAAATATTTTCTTTTTAATTGACCTTGTACTGAGATGAGAGGGTCACAAACCTTCATTTATAATCTACCTTGTACTAAGATGAGAGGATCATAAATCTTTTCTTTTGAATTAACCCTGTATTGAGACGAAAGGGTCATAAATCTTTTCTTGAGATTGAGTTATGGTCCTTTTTTGAGTTTTTTCTTCCCTGGAGATTCAACCTCGAGTCCTTTCTCTAAATATAAAGTCACCTTTCAACAACCTTGAGTAAAAGATAAGTAAGAACAAAAACACAAATATTGGTTCGGTTCAAAAGTAAAATAAGTATGTGGATAGAGGTCGAGACCTTGTACTGAGACGAGAGGGTCATAAATTTTAATTTTTGAACTAACCTTGTACTGAAACGAGTGGGCTGTTGTTTTTCATTTTAAATTGACCTTGTATTGGGACAAGAGGGTCATAAATCTTAAATTGGCATTGTACTGAGAAGAGAGGGTCACAAATCTTGAATAGACCTGTACTTATACGAGTGAGCCATAAATCTTTAATTGACCTTGTACTGACACGAGGGGGTCATACATATTTTCTTTTGAATTGACCTTGTATTAAGACGAAAAGGTCATAAACCTTGAATTGACCTTGTACTAAGACGAGAGGGTCATAAATCTTGAATTGACCTTGTACTGAGACGAGAGGGTCATAAATATTTTCTTTTTAATTGACCTTGTACTGAGATGAGAGGGTCGGTGTTCTTCATTTTGAATTGACCTTGTACTGAGACGAGAGGGTCACAAACCTTCATTTATAATCGACCTTGTACTAAGATGAGAGGATCATAAATCTTTTCTTTTGAATTGACCCTGTATTGAGACGGAAGGGTCATAAATCTTTTCTTGAGATTGAGTTATGGTCCTTTTTTGAGTTTTTTCTTCCTTGGAGATTCAACCTTGAGTTCTTTCTCCAAATATAAAGTCACCTTTCAACAACCTTGAGTTCTTTCTAACTATAATGAAGATACGACCTTGAGTCCTTACTTCAAATAGATATACGACCTTGAGTCTTTTCTCTAACATGGCCTTGAGTCTTCATTTTTTCTGGAGATCTGATTTGATTGAAACTTTGGTGAGAATGCATGAAAGCATGCATGAAATGAATACACAAAACTTTGAGTTTTGCATGGATATTAGATTTTTATTAAATGCTAAATGAAATTGAGTTTCTGAACTTTGAGTTTCTGATTATTGCATAAAAACTTTGATTTTCAATGATGAAATACCAGTTGAATGTATGAAGTTGTTAAGAAATTGCATTTATGGATGCATGAAATATTTAGAAAATGCATATATGGATGCATGATGATTGATTTAGTTTTTTTCTTGTTGAGAATGTATGTGACTTTGTTTGGGAATGCAAAGAAATTTAAGTGAGGCTCTTTTTATTTGTTGTTTTTATTTTTTCTTCAAAAGAAAGTATATACAAAATTTTAGTTATGTACATTGTTGAACATTAGACGGTCCAAAGTCCCTTTAGAGGATCAAATCATTTGATAAAGTTTTGATGATAACAAAAATCAAGTATATATTTATATTTGATGACTTATATACATTGCGCAGTTAACATT
>Ga0209700_103958_pt1 | contig 27530 bp, 8 predicted proteins | sample SiratroredBW_FD_187528 | JGI IMG/M metagenome (GOLD analysis project Ga0209700, IMG submission 187528) | Root nodule microbial communities of legume samples collected from California, USA - Siratro red BW (SPAdes) (version 2) | ecosystem: Host-associated > Plants > Roots > Nodule | place: USA... | reverse complement strand
TATATATAAAAAAATATTTCTTATGGTTAAAGAATTCAAAAATAAATCTAAGATACAAATGAAAAAGTTGAGTTACAAGTGATGGCTCGTTTTAGTGGCTAACTCAAGTAATAAGTGAAAAATCTTAGGTTTGTAGATGAAATTCATCACTAATGCTTTAGGCTTTCAGTTGCTTCCATCACTAATGCTTTAGGCCTTTAGTTCTCAAAGAGTAGAGTATGGTTCCCTTTTGAGTCTATCTACCCAATGTACTTGAAGCTTGTGATCGAACAATTTAAGAAGTTGATAAGTGAAATCTTAAGAAGCAGATTTTAAGCCTAACTTAACCTTATACAAAATCAGTTTATAAGATGACGTTTGCACTCACTTATATATTATTGAAATGTCTTATCTCTAGTCAATGTGCGATTTTCAACATGGAAAACCATGACAATGTTTCTTCTTGGTCTTAGACCAAAGTCGTTGCTATTTGATATAGTGTTGTATCTTATGATGAAGATATAAAAGAGGTTGCCTGAAGTTCTCCACCTCTTGTTGATGTTACTTAAAAAGGGAGAGAGTTAGTATGGAAAGTGTTATGTAAAGGAAGAAGAGGAAGAAGATGATAAGTACGACAGAGGGAGAAGTATATGTTAAGGGGGAGTAGAGCAAAGAATGTTAAATATCTTTAGCTCACGGGGAGTTTTGAGAGCTTTCAAACTATTTAAAAGTTTGTTTATATTGTTCTATTCCTATGTTTAATTGTAATAGATTTGAAGTATAAAGTCTGGTTTTGTTTAAAGCTAAATAATAAATTTTATTTAATTATCGTACTGACATTGCTTTGTAATGTAATGATTAAAGGTTATATCATCTTGATATGATTTGATCTTATGAGAATTCAATATTCAGTTTCAATAGTTTGATAACTCACTAAACTTATGTTTTATTTTATATATGAATAAGTTTGTCTAGTGTTGAAAATTGTTTGTGAAAATGCGATATGTTGAACCTTGTTTTTGAAAATGATATATTTAAATTATATTGCTTTAAGCACAATAAAAAAAAAGAGATTGTTAGAAAAAATTCATCAACTCATATTTTTCATTCAGTGTTGTCAAATAATAAAGTGTAAAACATGATCAAGCTTCGTTTTGTAAGACAAAATGCTTTTGTTATCAACAGTGCAATCTTTTTTTACATCCATAGACAATACAATAGTATTCTACAATCTTTTTTTTTTTTTACATTTGATAAGCAAAGTGTTTACTCAAATGATAAACACATAGTCTTAAGCTAAAACTTATGTCACATCAGATTATACTTCATAGTGTTATTTCCTTTGTCCACCACTACAGAATCTTATGTCACATTAATAATATCTTGGTAAATAAGGTAAAGTTGTTTCACATCAACAACTCCTTGATACTTTTCATTATAATAATTTCTTATTGATATTTGATATTTTAGAAAAGAAAATATATATCGTTTCAATATTTGATAATATCATGTTTTCTCTGTCGTGATTTTTATTTTCTTATAAAAGATTATTTAATGAATATTTGGAACAATAATAAGACAGATATGAGTATACTTATTATCAAATAGATATGAAACAAAAAATTCAAACATGTTGAGTAAGCAGACAAGGATGTAATGAATTATTACTTTAAAAATAAGGATTGGAAAGTGAAAGAGAGGTGTGTCTTGCCCTATTGTCATCCCTAATCCACACTCATTAATGTATCCTTATTGTTCCAATTATTAATTAAATATTATTTTACAATAAAGATAAAAATTACAATAAAGAAAAGTTATTATTATTATTAATGAATCAATGTCAAAATGACACACATTTTCTTTTCTTTGATATTAAATATCTAGATAAGAAAAAATTTTGTACTAAAACAAATTTCTTCAAATAAAACAAGATTACAGGTCAAAGAGAGTAAAGCTAATAAAATTACAAATCAGATATTCTTATATGAAAAATAATAAATAATAAATAAAATATTAAAAAGAAGTAAAAATAATGAAACATATATTCAACAAATTTGATTCAATAAAGTTAAAGTTTGCATTACTTGAAACACAATACACTATTTGAACAAAATGGTGAAAAGAAAAAATATGTAATCAAAGTTGTGAAAAAAAGAAAAAATGAACTTTGTGGATAATTAATAAGTTAAATAATTAAAAAAGAAATAAAAAAAGTGTAGAAAATGAGAAAAAGAAAGCTTCTCTAAATGAAACAAAATTGAATATAAAAAAGAAACAAATTTGTTGGGTTGAACAGAATATATATATATATATATATATATACTTGTAATGAGTTATTATGAAAATTCTTAAATTTATCCGGTATTACATTGTATTTAATTACTTTTTTATAATTTTAGCCACTAAATAATAAAGTTTAATATATTTTTAGCTCCTAACTTTCGTAAGTTTCACTTTTGTCCTGAAAAAAATCGATCTATTATTTAATATTGTTCTTTATCGCTAAATATTTCATTATTAAGAAAGGTCATGTAGTCATGTTGACAAGGAATACTTTTTCACTTGATTTCTTTTCTTTTTAAGTTCAAAACAGAATTAGCAACTCTCATTACATTTACTCTAGCTATTTCCTCTTCTCGATTTATTTATATTTTCTCCTTTCTCCTTGGAAAAGCGTGAACAGAATTTCCATTAAAATTATGAAATGTTCATCAATCAATATTTTCTTTATTTTTTTAATATGAAAGAGAAAAAGAGAGAGAAATGCAAAAGTATTCGCAGTGGTCCTATAATACAATATGAGAATCAAGAAGAAAATCACAAGTAATTTATATATTAATGTGAAACTAAATACATAAGGCGAGGTAAAGAAAAAGTGATAACGAATTATGGAAAAACATAAATAGATTGGAGGAAAGAAGAGTAAGAGAAAGATAAAGCAGTAAAGGATTGTTGGTGAGAAGAAAGTATTGTGGGATAACCAAGAAGTCAACTTCAGGTATTGTGGGATACACAAACCCAGCCATTATCACTCCATCTTTCTCTCGGTTAATATTCTTCACTTTCAATTTCTATGTTCATAAAAATCGAAAGCATGCGAAAGAAATGTAGAACTCAAAAACACCCTGCTGGTTGAGATAGATGACATGACGATAATTTCTTTTGCTATGATAAACAAATACAATTCAACAATGTAATCCTTTAAACCTTCACCTAGGTATATTATTTTATATATTACTCGTGTAAAAAATGCCTTGATATGGTCAAAAAGTTAATTCTGACTAACGAAAGGACCTAAGAAAAGTATAGATTCCTGTTCAGAATTCTTGATCAACATTTTAATAATTTTAAAGTACTGTATATAGTCGATAAAACTTACAAAAATCATTATAACATCAATTTTGAAACATTTTTAATTAATTAAATAATACCATGACTCAACAGATTGAATTGATATATAGAATTGTTAGATATAAAATATTAACAAGCTAATCTAGATTATTCAAATAGTGATGTTTATCTCAGAAACAGAAACCAGGTACATCATCAGCACGGAAAATTCATTCTCATCCACAGCAGTGTTCTGCTGTGTAGGAAGGTGTCCTAAGATTTTTCCAAATTCATCACATGATGTAACTAAAACAAAAAAACAGAGTTTCAAAGCCACGAATTATTATGCTTGAAAAAAGATGCAGATTCAGAAACATAGAATTATTTTTACCATCACTCGTAATTACTCAGATCAAATGTTGGATTATATATTTAGCTTCATCCTAATCTACCAACATTCAAACTTCAAACCAAGATACATCTCAAACAACTATTAAGAAAACAAAAATTAATAGCTATCAAGTGAATAAAAATAATAATCCACAGGTTATGAACACCAAAAAGGGGATTTTGTTCCCCGACGTCCAAATGCAGCATCAAAATTGCAACAATGGATAGCGAGGGGAACACACATTTAGGCTTCAATTAAATATCGCTAAACACATTCAAACAAGTGCATGCGAAAATCTCAAAGAAAATTGAGGCCCTTAAAAAATTAACACCCAATTGAACACAAAAAAGAGCAATAAACATAAACAGCGAAACATATTGATTCTACATCATTAAACAGAAAACTGGGAGCAAAACTAAACAACTCAGTCCCTTAGATGTTCAATTATGTTTGCGATCATAGCCGCAAATCATTACAGGTCTGTAGGCTCATCACAGTTGAAAATAGCACTGTCCAAGTTAACCAATCGACGAAAAACCAAAAACCCACGACAAAAAAACACAACTTTGGTACAAAATTGGATTTAGTAGCTCCAGTGTGCTCCCAAAACCAAGGGATTGTGGAAAAGAAATTAAAGAGAGCTTCAAATCCACAAACAAGTTCTTGTGCATTTATGCATTGCCTATGTGTGAACACGTAACCACAGAAGAGTCAAATAACCTATGAAACTAAGTGTACAGATGAAAGTTTGTTCTAATCAATGCTTGTAAAGACTCAGATCAAGTGTTGGATTATGTTAGCTTCATCCTAATCTACCAAAGTTCAAACCAAGATAGACCTCAAAAACAAGCATAAGAAAACACAATTTCATACAACTCAAATCTCTTCTATATTTCATGGTAAACACTTAAATCTCTAATCATGTTCTGAAAGTAAATCTCTAATTTTGTTCCCCGACGTCCAATTGCAGCATCAAAAATTGCCACATTGGATAGCGAGGGGAACGCGCATCTCGGCTTCAGTTAAAATCACCAAACACATTGGTAAACGTGCAAGCAAAAATCTCTAAGAAACCTGAAGCCTTTCAAAAAGCATACCCCAAGTAAAAAAAAAAAACTAATGCACAAAACAAAATTATCGAATCAAAATCTAGGAGAAACACCGGATAACTCAGTCCCTTAGATGTTCAATTAATGTTTGCGATCATAGCCGCAAATCATTACAGGTCTGTAGGCTCATCACAGTTAACATTAGCACTAGCCTAGTTACACGACCGACCATAAAACAAAAATCAATAAAAGCAAAAATATAAATTTGGTTGGAAATTTAATTTAGTTGGTCCAATGTCCTCCCATAACCAAGGGATTATGGAACAGATGAAAAAGAACAACACATACCACTTTTGCTTCTAGGGAACGAGTCCAATGGGAACTGAATTAATCCACATTGACCAGATAGCGAAGCTATTTTGAAATGCAAACTAACAAAGTGAAAGAGACACATTATTTGATAACCAACTAGATAATAAAAATGCTACTTATTTGATAATATAGGAGCACATACTCGTGTGTGTGTGTTAATTCTACGAATGTCATAACGATGTACAAGAGAAGTACCTATCTCGCTACCTATCTAGTATTCTCACAACCTAAGATAAAAAAGAGATTCCGGCCTCAATTCAAACCAGAATGAATTGTTAAGAACAAAAACTAACTCAACTTCTACCATAACTCCTAAATTCCTGCACTAAAAATATTTGTAATTATAACTAATCTTAATGGTTCAAATAGATCTTCTATTCACATATCATCAGCATGGAAATTGCATTCTCATCCACAGCAGTGATCTGCTGCGTAGGAAGGTGTCCTAAGATATTTCCAATTTCATCACATGATGTAACCAACACAAATAAAGAGATCTTCAAGGCCACAAACAATAAACAAACTCTCATACAATACCTATGCATCAGCAGATGAGCACAAGAGGATCAAATCTGTTTGTAACAAAAGTATAGACCTAAGACTATGATGCAAGGTAAAGAAAAAAAAAATAGTTCTTCGACACCCAAATTACAACTACGCATAGAGAGGGGAACACACATTTCTGCTTCAATTAAACAATGCAAAACACTTTGAAACAAGTGCAAACACAAACAAAAATAGACAACTCAGTCCCTTAGATGTTCAATTATGTTTGCGATCATAGCCGCAAATCATTACAGGTCTGTAAGGCTCATCACAGTTGCAAATAAAACTGCCCAGGTTATCGAATCGACGAAAAACCGAAAACCCCCAACAAAAAAACAAAACTTCGGTAGAAAATTGGATTTAGTTGCTCCAGTCTGCTCCCAAAACCAAAGGGTTGTGGAAAAGATATTAAAGAACAACACAAATGGCTATTGCTTCAAGGGAACGAGTCGAATGGGAATGGAATTAATCCGCACTGACCAGATAGAGAAGCGAATGGTGAATTCGGATTAGAGATTAGAAGAGAGACAATGGAATGATAAACCCTAATTTCGTATGCTGAGGCTAAGAAGAACAGATACGGCGGAACACCCGGGGAAGTGTTGTTTATATAGTGAGGATTGAAGTCAGTGAGGGACCATGCGTGTGCAACATAGCACTTTTGGCAGCCAATTTTTAAGCAGTAAATTACACTTGGGATACTTTTGTTTGATATTTTTTTTAAATCACGATTCATATTTTTGAAGCAAATATATTAAGGTGGTAAAATTTAATTTTAACGATTTAATTTGAGATTTTCAAAATATTTCTTCTTTTATGAGGATATCTAATTTAAGAATAGAAGAGAATTGAACAGCGAGGTGCACTATAAACTAAGTACTATTTTAAGAAAGAACACTTTAGGTCTAGTTTACTATCACAAAATTGATTTAGCGCTAATATAATAATTTTAATAAATTTGATTAAAATATATTTTGAATTATTGCAATATTATTTTAAAATAATAAAATATAAATTTGATTCAATTTTACAAAATTATTTTAATAAAATAAAGTTTGTATTCATTTATATATTATAATTTTATTTTATTTTTAATTGATATGAAATTTTCAATTACTTATATTTTTAAAACATAAATAAAATTTATGTTAAAATATATATTAATTCCTACCTTTCTTCATAAAAATATTGTTGAATTTTCTATATGAATCTCCATATTCAATTTTTCAATTAATGAATACCCGTAATTTGAATTTATTGTTTAAACCTATAAGTAAAAAGAAAAATACAAACAAAAGAAAAGATATCCTAGCTTTAAATATATGAAGAAGTGTTATATTCAAAACCAAAGACCTGGAGTCAATTAGTTAATATAACATGATCTTTTTTATTCGGTCTCCTACTTGTTTTGAAATTTTCTATTCACATGTTTTGTTTTTACTTGTTCTGAACATAGTGAATGATTGAATGTGTACCCCTCTTTTATACATACTCTATTTCTTTCCCTAAGATGTTTAACATTTTATCTACTAAGACTAATATATTAAAAATAAAAAAAATGCTTATTATTTTCAATACCTAAACCCTAAATATTGTTAAATGTTTTATTTTAATATCAACACTGATTGCCGTTAAATATACTTTTATTCACTTTTCATTTTATACAATAGAATAACATGGAAAGATGCATTTAACTATAAAATAGTAAATATAAATAATATTTATGATTCTTTAAAATTCATGAAATCCTTCACATTGTATTTGATGATGAATTTTCAAAGCATAATTCATTTCTTAAATTTAAATAATTTATGACAAAATAACTCACTTGAATATGTAATTTTAAAATAAATTAAAAATATTGTAGGAATTTAAAAAAAAAACTCTAATTATTTAAAATCAAAAAAATTTAAATTTCACTTAATTTTATAATTATCCATTCATTTGAATTTGTTCTTTATTTTCATATTTTCTCATCTATCATGTTATGATTAATATGTATAATCACTATTTTGAACATGGTTTTCTTGTAAAGTGGTTTGATTTAGTTATAAAGCGGTGAATTTGATCTTTTGTAAAACTAAAATCATTGGACTTTTATATCCAAAAGGAATGTTGTCTCATTTCAAATCATATTCCACGAGTTATTTTTTAACTAAAAAACCTTGAGCATAACAATCCTTATTTCTTATGTATTCTACCTTATTTACAAATAAAACATTATTAAGCTACTTCCTAAATAGATGACAATTACTACCAATATTTACTTTTATAAAGTTTATATTCAATAAAGTCACAAATTAGAATATTGGATGAGATTTAAACACCACACCACATGTATATCATAAGAAATACCTATAATTTTTTTAAAATGTTTTAAAAGCCTTTTTATAATATGATATTCTTTATAATATAATTTATATTTAGAACAAATATACCATATACAATATCAACTCTATTAGTTATTAATATAATAAATATCATATCTGTCTTCTATATTTTGTGAAATAAAATGATTTTTCTTTTTCATCGTTATCAAGATGACCACTGATTGACATAGGTGTCACGAATTCTTTACAACCTTTTCTATCAAACTTTTTAAAGAGTTTTAGTTGGTTAAAACAAGTATTTTTTCTTATTTGCTTCACTTGAAATATTAGGAAGAAAAATAACTCACCCATCATAGACATTTCATACTCATATTACATAAGTAAACAAGTGGCTCATACATATCCTGATTTATTGTTCCAAAAATAATGTTACTAACATATACAATTTTCTTAATAGAAAAATATTATGAACCTTTCCCCTTTTATAATTTTGAGATAATAAAAAGTTGTTAAATCTCTCATGCATTCATCAATAACTTGTTTTAATCATAATTAGTATTCTTAAGCTTATAGGTTGATGAGAAAACATATGGTCAACAAAACTCTAGTGGTTGTGCAACATATATTTCATCATTAATGTAATTATTCAATAATACACTTTTGACTTTCATTTGATAATAACTTGAAATTTACAAAAATATAGCTTGAATGCTTTCATTATCTTCCATATTGAACAACTTATAAAGGGGACTCAAGAAACTGAATTTGTTTCATTGCACTTTCTCATATCTTTTGTATGTGATAGCTAGTGTGTCCCAAATTTGTTTTATACATTTGAAGTCATGTATTTTTGCATACCAATTCTCAAATATGGCACTCACGGAAGCATTGAGTTCTATAACATATATCTAATATCAGTGTTTTTGTTATTCGGTCCAAACCCTTTTTTATATCAACTGATGGTTCCATCCATCATCTTTAGAGATGACACACATGAGAGCATTGTGTGCTTTAGCATTCATCTAATTCTATATTGTGTGCTTTAGCATTCATCTGATACTAATGTTTATATTCTTCAATCTAAGCACTTTTCAGTATCAATTGATGGTTCTCACCCAAAGGGATGTGGTTGTCATTTTCCACCACTTCTAACATGTCCACATGCATATCTAAAATAAAGCAAACATAACCTATTTCCAGTAGTCATACTTTATGCTTTGAACATTAGTGGATGGTTGATTGTGTGACTTTCAAACTCCACAAGTCTTGTTTTAGCATTGCACCTCTTGTTATGTCAAGAATTAACCCGAATAGATAAGTTTTGGTACCAATTAAAGTGGCAGAAAAAAAAATGAAAGGAGGTTTTGAATAAAGTCATGAAATTATTTTTTTAAATTATTAAATCATCAAATAGATAAAGATTTAACACGTATCACAATGAAACAATTTATATTGGTTCACCCAGAATTCTTGGACTACATCTAATTCTCCCTTAAGTCACATTTAAGAGGTTTTACTAATAAAAACACTTTGATTACAAGAGAATATGTTAACCTCACTTTTGTTTATCCCTTCTCAATATGTTTTTGAGACTGATAACATAAATACTCTTTGCTATCAATCATAGTTACAAATAAGATAAGTTTAGTTGAGTTAAAGAATGTTAATTCTCATAAAGAGAATGTGACAGGTTAGTAACTTTGTGCAATCAATAATATAACTAACTTTATGCAATCAATAATATAACTAACCCTTTTAATACATTATGATTTTTTTTTCATGTTATATTTTATATGCCAATCAACATTTATATGAATGGTTTTCATACTTTTAACAACTTTAGTATATGTTTGTTTGTTGTTGGAACATATTTAGGCACAACTTTTTTCTATTGAAAGAAATGGATTTGTTTGTCATACTGACGTTTTTGCATGAATGCATTGTTTCTAATTTTTTAATGCAAATAATCCTAAAGAAAATGATAGAAGAGAACATTTAAAGTTTAACAAAGATTCAACAATCTAATAAAAAAAATTAAAATTAAAAGGAAATAGATGAACAACATAAAGATAAATTGCACAAACACAAAACATATTGAGATTTTCAAGTACAATTTGTAAAACCAAATCTATAGGTGAACTCAGATTAAGAACTGTATAGTTTCATGAGTGAAGAACAAAAATATTTAGGAAGAAGTCACTCCGACCCAAAAGTGAGTCACCACAACCCACACGTGTGTAAGATTCTAACCACAACCAAAGTCATCTCATATGTGATTCTGACTATAATTTGTCAAAGTTACTATAATTGCTTTTAACGTCTCTTTGTTTCAAGGAAATTACTATTCACATGCACGAAAAAGAGGCGCTCTTGTTTGGTTCAAATGACGTGCAAAGAAACAAGAATGCTCATTTGCAAGTGACCACTTATAAAACACTCTCGCAGTCTTGAGAAGATTGGCAAAGAATTCCAACCTGTAATTACAGAAGAGCCTCTTTGTTTCATTATAGTAAATGAAATAACTTCATACTTATTTCTTTCTTCCTTTTTCCATTTTGGGTTGTTGCTTATAAGGTTTAATGAGTTATTTGTTTACAAAAACTCATATACCAAGGAACTACTATGCATTATAGTTCGTGATTTCCTACACAATCCAAATCAATCAATTAATAATAATAATAATAATAATAATAATAAATATCATTAAAAATAAATTAAAATAATAATAATTAAAATAATAATAGTTAAAAATATGAGTATTAAGAAAAGTAAATATAAAAAATAACACTAATACAATCCATATTTAATTATTTATAATAATAGAGATAATTTAATTATTTATAGATGTATTATTTTTCAAATAATAGTAATAAAATTTTAAAATAATAATAAAATATTGAATAATAATTAAAAAAATATTAAAAATAACAGTTTTATAAAATAATAATAATAATTCATGAATCATACTCTACAAATTAATCATATTTTATTTTAAACTAATTTTAATTATAAGGATAAATTTATAATTTTACAATTTCATCTATTAAAAAAAATATTTTATCAATCACATTCATCACATCACTTCTAAACATTTTTCTTAAATCTCATCGTTTTTCTTTCATAATCCAAACAATTCAACCTTATAGACACTTTTATCTCAAATATATTTAATCAATTCTATTCAAATTTAATTTTAAATTCAAACAAAATATTAGTATGTTAATCAAATACTTTTCATAAATCTTAGATAAAATTTTCTAAAACGAGGGAGTTAATTGACAACGAAGAAGAAAATTTTTATAAAAGTGAGGCACTTTACGTATGGAGATCAAAGTATTTTTATTGACAAAATGGTTAATGAAAAAGAAAAAAAAAATATTCGTAGAGGGATGCTCCTCACCTTTTTTTTTAAAACAAAAGAACTATTCTTACATTCAGGCAAGTTGTTTATCATTGCCTGTATGACAGTTACAAATATTTAAATATACTCTGTTTGGAGGTATATGAAGTTCGAACTTCAAATTCAATATATGGTTATTTTTTAAGTATAGTTGTAATCATTTTTATTGTTTCAGCTCTTTAATTATTTTTCCCTTTTTCATTTATCTTTTATTTTTTTATTATAAATTTTGTATAAAATGAATCTAAATAATGATTTTTTTATTATACAACAAAATATACATGCTAGATAACATAATCTAAGTTTTTAAAGAGCTTGTTATTAGAATAAAAAAATGTGTTAAATTTATAAAAAATGATGGAACATATTCTTACTTAAAATAAATTAATAACTTTGCGTCGAATTTATCATTAAAAATATTCTTGGCCTAATAAGTTTATTTATAACAAGACGAATTCTTCACCCACTCCAATATTTCATAGTCTATTAGAAAATACAAATATGTTCTTAAATAATAAATGGTAAAAGATTAAAATATCTTATCTCCATTTATCTCCTTAACCACCCTTATCAGCTTCATTCTTCTTTTGCTTGCATTTGATCCACTATTTCACTGTAACATTCGGTTCAGTCATTGTAGATGAGAGTCTGCAACATCTGCATCAAAATTTGTAGGAAAAAGCTCCGTATTTACTTTAATTTGAATTAAAGCTTCAAACAAATAAAAAATAAAAAATTTTATATGTTTATTAGATATTATTGATCTACGTCGATTTACACTTTGAAAAAAAATTATATATCCGATTTAGTATTTTTTATTTCAAAATTCAAAAAATCCTTTTAATAATTTTCACATAAACAATTTTGACATTTTCAAAAGATACGGAAATTCAAAAATAGGAGGTCATTCTAATAATTTTCACATAAACAATTTTGATATTTTCAAAATATTGGTGTACACATATAACAAATATTCTTTTTTATAGCAATTGGTCCGATAAGTTTATGTATAGCAATACAGTGATGTATCTGTTTTCTTCCTTTTCTTTCCCCTGTTGGAAACGAAATTGTGAGCATTTATATCAATTTCTCCCTCATCTCAACCCATTTTTTTTTCTTCTTTCTCTTCTCAAAATGCTCCTAGCTTCTTCAAGATTAATTTCAATTTTGTCGGTCAATGATGACTAGATATAAAATTTAATTTTATAATTGAAACATTAAAACCAATATTTATAGAATAATTTCAAATTAATTAATTAATGAGTAAAAAAATTTATTTGTCTAAAAAAATTCTATCACATGAAACGTCCATCTAAGCGTTAATTTCTTCTATTTAGTCATTAGAATATAAGATAGGTCTAGGATTTATTAAATTAATAATTTAATTTCAAGTGTTAATTTCTTCTATTTAGTCATTAGAATATAAGATAGGTCTAGGATTTATTAAATTAATAATTTAATTTCAAGTTTATTTTTTTCGACTAAATAATATTCCTTTTTACAATTTTTTCTTTACTTTTTTTTTTCTCCACGGACTTTGGTTTCTTCTTTTCCTTCGTACTTTTATCTAGTTCACAGAATTTTAATCACAGAATTTTAATCAAATTAGGTAATACATTTGTACAAATCCAATGAATGCATATCTCTTTCCTAACTATCTTAACTTCAAACAATAAAAACCAAATCATATTAGGATAAAACTCAACAAATGAAAATTATTTGAAACATACTAAAGTTAAAAACAATATATAAAATAACTTTTTTAAAATTCTCTATCAAAAATAAAATTAAACATAAATAATAACAACAGCAAAAACAACTAAAATACTAATTAAGATAAAAGAAATAGATTTAAAAACTCCTATTAAATTTTAAATCTATCTTGATGATTCAAATCTTACGTTTCAACATAAACATCATCAGCTTGGAAAATTCATTCTCATCCACAGCAGTGATCTGCTGAGTAGGAAGGTGTCCTAAGATTTTTCCAATTTCATCACATGATGTAACTAAAAACAAAAAAACAGAGTTTCAAAGCCACCTATTATTATGCTGTAAAAACTATATACATGATTGCTTAAAAAAATATGCAGATTCAGAAGCATAGAATTATTTTTACCATCACTCGTAATAACTCAGATCAAGTGTTGGATTATATGTTTAGCTTCATCCTAATCTACCAACATTCAAACTTTAAACCAAGATAGATCACAAAAAACTATAAGAAAACAAAAAGTAATACACCTCAAATCAATAGCTAACCAAAATAATCCATGCGTTATGAAAATCGAAAAGGGGATTTTGTTCCCCGACGTCCAAATGCAGCATCAAATTGCAACAATGGATAGCGAGGGGAACACACATTTCGGCTTCAATTGAATAACGCTAAACACATTTAAACAAGTGCAGGCGAAAATCTCAAAGAAAATTGAGGCCTTCAAAAAATTAACACCCAATTGAAACACAAAAAAAGAGCAATAAACATAAACAGCGAAACACATTGATTCTACATCATTAAAACAAAAAACTGGGAACAAAACTAAACAACTCAGTCCCTTAGATGTTCAATTATGTTTGCGATCATAGCCGCAAATCATTACAGGTCTGTAGGCTCATCACCGTTGAAAATAGCACTGCCCAAGTTAACCAATCGACACAAACCAAAAACCCACAACAAAAAAACAATCTTTGGTAGAAAATTGGATCTAGTTGCTCCAGTGTGCTTCCAAAACCAAGGGATTGTGGAAAATAAAATAAAGAACAACACAAATGACTATTGCTTCAAGGGAACGAGTCGAATGGGAATGGAATTAATCCGCACCGACCAGATAAAGAAGCCATACGCAGAGCTAAGAAAAGATTGGAGATTAGAAGAGAGAAAATGGAATGAGAAACCCTAATTTCTTATGCATAGCTAAGAAGAGATACGGCGGAACTCAGTGGGTAAGTGTCGTTTATATAGTGAGGATTGAAGTGAGTGAGGGACCCTCTTACTTGCGAGTTAATTGTAAAGCCTATTCACAAGATAAATTTAACATAATTGAATTGTTTAAAATTTTTTAAAATTATTTGTAAAATAAAAATAATTACTTACACAGACAATTTTTTAAATTTAAACAACTAAAAATCACTTTAAATAGAGTTTTATCTTTAAATAAATATGCTATCTATTTACATTACATACAATTATCTTCAAATTTCTTGAAAAGACATTATATTTACACTTTCTAAAAGTTATCACGATTATAATAAAGTAGAAATGTTAATATAATTTTCTCATCTTAAAATTTGTGACCACGTTAGCACTTGTTTCCGTCAATATTTAAAAAATTTATTTCAAATTAAATTAATTTGTTAGAAACTTTAAAATAATATTAGTCATGACAATAGTAGAATTTATTTATTTTTGTAATTCTATATCTTTTTAGATAATAGAGTTTAAATGAACATGTTTTCTTTTTAAAACATTTTATTTTTTGTTTTTGTTATGCATTTATGTCTTTCTAAACTCTAAACTTTTTACATTCTCTCTCTCTAAAATTATGGATTGACAATTGACTCCTTAATATATATATATATATATATATATATATATATATATATATATATATATATATATATATGTTTTTATATATATATATATATATATATATATATATATATATATATGGTTGCTTAAACATATTAACATATTCATATTTGTACTGGATCATGATTTTTCATGACTTAAAATGTGATAATCTGCTAGTTTACTATTTTTTTTAACTTGGGTGTAGAATTCTCGTTCAAATGAGGGTGCAGGTTCAAAAAATATGACTTCAGAAAGTAATTGCCAAGTTTTTATTATCCTGGCCCAGGGTGTATTGAGCCCTTTTCTTTCCCGGACTTTTGAACTTTTTTTTTTCGTATTTTGTAATATGGATCTCTTTCAAATTCAAAAGTGAAAAAAATGTATTTCATATGAGAAAATATAAAATTTACAATTACGCTTTGGGACTGTACAATGAAAAATTCTTTCAATTAAGTGTTTCTTAGTATTATGTAATCTAAAACTTATTTTGTTCTGACTACTGAAATTTAAGTTATTATTTCAGCTTGTTTAATCTAAAAGACTTAATTAATCAATCCAAAAAACTTTCAGATTTTACCACCTTGAGAAAACTTCGTAAACCATGAAAATTTATGGTTATTATAAATTAAAAAAGGACAAACTAATCAGTTTAAAAAATGAGACTGCAAGAAAAAATCATAGCGATATATAAAGGTCTTTTCTTTCTACCCTGGACAAATTTAAATATTTCAAATTAACTCTTATGAAAATAAATACATAATGATGGACATTGGTAGTTGTTGGTGCATTTAGAAATTTGGAAAGTTTATATTTTCACATTTTTAGTTTCTGTTTTGGATTATATAGTATAGAAACATCTTAATATTATATAATCCAAAATATTAAATTTAATTTTTAAATTTTTTGAACTCTATAATTTAAAATACAAATTCATATTTCATAATATATAATATACAATTTGAAGAGAGGGGTGAAAAAGTGGAAAAATGATGTAATTTAGGTTTATATTATATATTTCATTAAGGTTAAAATAGCCATTCCACAACTTCCATGACGGTGCAAGAAGAAATGACCATATAGAAAGCAGAAACCAAATGTGGCCTGCATTTAGAAATACGAGCTATTAAACTCCTGCTATTTACACTATCGTTTTCGGTAAATATACTCTCTATTTGTTTCTTTTTATTTAAATACACATTCATCTTTATTATTCTTTTTCAAAACACTCATATACTTTCACTTCTCTGAATATTACATACTACACATTTCATAATGTATATGGTACCATAAAGGTTTACTGTTGTTAAGATAGCTTTTATTAATGTCTTACATATATATTATTAAGATACATTTATCTAATTATTATTTATGATTTCAAAATTAAATTTCAAAGCTCAACATCAAAATCATGAACATATTAGCTTGCTTGGAAAGGTTAAATGCTCAAGTTAGTTTAGCTTGGTTTTGTTACGCCAGCACGAGATAAATATGATTAAAACTTAAATATGTTTTCATTTTTTTTATTAAATCACCGAATTTGATTTTTGGCTTCTAGTATTCTTTTTAAGATTTTGGTTCCGATTTTTTATTTTACTTTTAGTCTTGTAAATATTAATTAAAATTCATTTTATTTTATTTTTGAATGAGTTTTTCATTTTACTATAAACAAGATAATTTTTATTAGGATCGAAAGACAACAGTGCAATGACGTATAAAGAAACATATTTAAATCTAAGTGAAAATATACAAGAAATAAAATAAAAGATAAAAATTTTACTTAAATAAAAATAAAAAAAGATGAAGAGAACGGTATGAATAAGTGAAAAACAAAATTAACAAATGGATTTACTTTAATTTTCTTATTATAGAAAATATTTAATTATAATTTGATAATATAAAAATATATATATATATATATATATATATATATATATATATATATATATATATTTTACCAATATACCCAATACAGTCTTACATCACTAAAGAGTCAAGGTCAAGGTCAATTTATATACACGGTGATGGAGCAACCGAGCTCCAAAGCAGATAATATCTTAGACACGGAGATTGATCCTAGCGATGTCATCTCAACGAGCTTGAGGTCGGAACATTGGCATCGTCTATGAGAATCCGTTCCCTTGGCTCTCGACCTAGGGGACTTGTTTCGGTACACCCAATATAGTCTCACATCGCTTAGAAGTCGAGACCAAGACCAATTTATATACATCTTCCTCCCCTAACCTACGAAGATGCCTTTTCAAATTAAAATCATGATGGAATAACCGAGCTCTAAAACGGACAATACCTCAGACGTAATGATTAACCCGATATCTCGTATGCTCTCATATTAAAAAATATGAGGGTTAGAGTTTTAGTCAAAAACAATACTTAAATTAAATTTATCGGTTATAATTTCATTTGGATAAAATATTATAGTGAGATAATAATATACTTTAAAATTAAGTGTGCTTGAAAACACTTAAAAAATTACTCTGATAGATAACTTTTTCATTTGATTATTGGATTTGCTTTTTAATGAATAGAACCACACATAGTATATTTATTAGATATGAGGATAATTAACTACCTTTGATTCTTGTTGCATGCAATAAAAGAATTTAATTAGTAATATGTCAATCACTGAAAAGTAACAAATTATATGATAACTAACTCATTTATGTATTAAGTTAAATATGTGTTTTTTGAGCTTCTATGTAGGTAAGTATTGTTAGGTCTCCATCTCCGAAACTTATAAATGGATTGTAGCTTAAAAAAATCATTTACTTCTACTTTCTTTTGCTTCATATTCAATTTGATAAAATATCGAGAAATTTAATTGAAAAAAAAAACATAACTTTTATGCTCCCTAATTGTATTGTATAACATAAATGCTTAATATAGTGTTTCTCTCAATGATCTCTAATGAATATAATAGAGAAATGTACACTGAATCAATAGAGTTATCCAATCTAAAAGCTTAGTCCCTCAGTTCAAAATTTTGTTGTGTCATAACTTAATCGTTTAGTGCAAAAGTTTTGTTGTGTCACATTATATTTATAAAAGTCTCTCTGCCGTAACAATCATATAATATGGTAAGAAGTTAAGCTTTAAGATCATCTTCAACTTCTATCATATTATCATGACAATCATTAGTAGATTATCTCTTGTTAGGAGTGCAACTCCTTTTCCATTAAGACAATATATATCCTAAATAACAAATAAAAGTTAATGAAACATTATCAAAGTTAATTCAATAAGAAAAATAAAATAACTTAATAACTCTGTTCACACTAAAACTGTCACTAAGAAATGTCTTATTCACGTAAAGAATATATTCAATGCCTCTTCAAGTAGTTATACCTAAATAAACTAATTTTGGAAGAATAAATTACGCTTAAATTTTAATTTGTTTAGTATCGGAATCATCCAAAAGTCTGTTCTAATTATTTTGATAGGAGATAACCTTCATGAACATTTTGTTAGGATTTTGAAGACAACCTTTTTGAAATTTTGTTACAAACTCAATTATTTTAAAGAACAACCAAAATGGACAGAAACCAAACTAAGCCAGTTAGAAAGGATGGTTACTGTCATTTTAATAGAAACTAAACCAAACCAAATCATGTTATAGCTTGTTTATTGTGAATTATTTCCTTAATCTCTCACAAGGAAAAGATGAAGCTGAACCAAACGCGCCTTATTCAAGAACTCTATATAAAGTGTTTTATTCAAAAGCTGATTATAGCAGCATTGTTACACTTAATCACGCAACGCTAGCTATTCTGTTGAGGCATCTTCTGCTTTCGTTTTCAAGGCCAACGTGATTCCATTGGCGCTTACTCACCCCACCAAAACCAGTTTTCTTCTTCACTTTTTCTGGTTATTCATTATATGCTTGAAGGACTTTTTTTATAAAAATATAAAATGAATTTCCTTATAAGTTAATGTGAAAACTATAAAATAATTAGAAAATTTTGTTTCAGAGATATCCTCTATGGTGTATGAAGTCTGCTATTTTGTTCACTAGTTATGCACCTTAAAGCAGTGACGAAAGACATCTTCAAGAAAAGCACAATTATTTCGATGGAGGGGTAAAAAATCGTATCTCCTTCTTGTTTGTTTGTTTCTTGTTGCTGAATGCTGATGAAGTAAGATGTAACATTATTAATGTTGTCTGTAACAACTACATCGTTATCGCATTCCCCACTTTCTGTCACCCACTGCTCAAATCATTCCACAAAACTGGATACATGAAATGATTGCACAAAGTTTACATATTGGAGTTACAATACCTCGTCACTTCAAATTAAAGGTTAATATATATATATATATTTAATGATGCATCAGTAGAGTAATTAATCAACTTACTTTTAATAATAAATATCTATAGATTAACTCTATACGGTGTTGCTGTAAAACTTAACATATCATAGTTGAAAATAAAAAGCAGTGTAAAATAATATTTTAATTTAATACATTTTTCAATATAATTTTGTACACTTTCAATTAATTAAATCACCTTATTTATTATAAAATTAAAAAAAATTAATGTATATGAAAAATTCATAATTAGAAGATAATGCATTTTTAATAAAAATAAGGTATTTTTTTTACACTACGAACGCATTTAAATTAAATCCTTTAAGTAACTAAAAAACAGGGGATTTGTGATATATATCACATTTTAAGCTTTTATAGACGTCAATAAGGAAAAAAATTGTATACATGTACAAATTAAATCCGTCGTTGTTGGTATTGGTGGGGCTTAGAATAATCGTGAAAAATAATTCACAGCCTGATCTTGTTCATGATATGATTTATTTCAACTATTTCTTTATGTTATATGTCAATGTGACGTTTGAATTTACTCAATGTGAATTATGCTTGTGTATAGAAAAAAATCTTTTACATAAATAAATTCTTATCACATCTCTCATCTTTTTCTCATTGGATTTGATTTTGATTCACATGGTTGTCCCAAATAAACTCACAAGACTAAAAGATCCACTTAATAGAGTCACAATATCAACAAAAGCTTCATGGCCATGATCAACCATGAACTAATTTTTAAAGTAGAATCTACTTTAAAAGTAAAAATAAAATAAATAAAGTAGAATAAAATTTAAATTGAGCCAAGTCATAATAAAAATGGTTAGATCAAATTTAAATCAAGTTAAATTGAGTTAAGACCATCTTAGTCTTGTTCAACTCAAGAGTATCTTGTTAATTTTGTAATTGTCGAAGCTAAAATTATTCTTAACGATAATAAGGAAATACCGACTGAAATAATCGGTAATAGTTTTGAGAAACAGAGTGTAACTGAATTAACATCAAAATTTATATTAATTTTTAAATTTACAATCAAATTTTATACAATATTTTAAAAAATAAATATTATGACCGCAATTACAATAATATTTTTTTATTGTAAATATAGGTCATGTTTAACCTAACGATGAAATTATAGTGATCAATGATTTAAGGATCGCGAGCAAAAAGTACAAGAACTAAATAAGAACGAGAATAAAATTAATCACTAATTAAATCAACACCTAAAATTTTAACAACAAAATTTATTTAATCAATGAAACATATTATTTTTAAAATTGGTCTGTATTTAAATTTATTCATTTATAATCTCTAAAAATTAATGAAGATATATAACAGCCTTTAATTAAACCACCAAAGCCTCCTTAAACTCTCAGTAACCTATTAAGCCTCAAAAGGGTCTTAGCCACAGCCTCTGTAAACCACTGTCTAAGTTACAAACTTCCGATTAGTAGGGTCATATCGTCATATCTTCTATATAAAAGAGACCAGCATGTTGTGATTAATCTTTTATGTACCTTTCTTTTCGTGGTCCCGGAAAACCCATCACATCTCAAGTTGATCAATTCTAATTGCTGGTTTGTTTGGAGGTATATACTGAACTATTTTCTTAAAAACTAAGAAAAAATTTCCTCAATAAGAGAAAGAAACTCGATCACAATTTTCTAAGAAAATTCTTCCACATGAAAGGGAAAAAATTTGTCGTTATAGAATGCTAATAAAATTCTTATTCATTGATTCAGAACTTCAATTAAAGAGTCAACTTGAAGAATATAAAGGGAAAAAAAATATGAACTTGAGGAGGTCCTTATCAATCAAACGCTTCAGTCATGTGGATAAACGCAAATTAAAAATAAAAGAAGAAAAACAAAGAGCGACCTAACGTAGATACCAAAAGACATAAACCAAACTTGGAAGGTGTAAACCACGACATCACGTTCAAAAAGAACTCTCTGTAACCTCTAAAAGTCACCAAGAAAATGGATGCCAAAGAACGACATTGTATGTGAACCGATGTTTGCATCTGTACCATAAATATAGATAGATAGAGACGACTTCTTTCTATGGACAAGAACTTCACAGGGTTTTGGAAGCACCAAAAGCTTGATCTTCCTTTACTTTCTCATCACCATGAAACCAAATATATGTCAATCAATTATGGCCTTCCTAGTAACCCAAAAGTCACTATAAATGAGGACCTCAAAACTTGCATACATTAACTGCACATTCAGAAAGATGAGCCCTAAGAGCTTTCTAAAAGCCGCAAAAGCAAAGGTTTTACGTAAACTCATCCCATTATTCACAAATTCTTCTTGCACATGAGATGTCTTGCATGGACCCCACATGGATCAAATCAAGGGTAGTGATGAATTTGTGTAACTATAATACTCTTTTTTTCTTCTAGCAGGATGGAAAGTGATAGTTGATTAACTAAGCATGTAGAAGTGGTTTTGCGTCATAAAAGAACAGTTAATTGTTACAATCATAATGAACATGATTGTTCATTAAATTAAATTAATGAATTCCAATAGCATTAATAATGTTATCACCAAGCTTGTGTGTAACAGTTAGTGAAGTGGTGAGATTCTGTCTGGTATATATTGGCATTCCTTCCTTTTTCTTTTCTGCATTGTTTTTATTTGAAAGAGAAGAATGAATGCACATTCGTTAAGATTATTATATATCCTTTTCGACATGGAAACGCGGCAAAAATACAATGAATTGCAAAGAGGTGAAGATTGGATAAGATCTCACAGAATATATAGTTGGAGAGTGTATCAACATATGTGTCTGCATGCATGTGGTGCATGTTATATTTTGATAAGCTTATAGAAGAGGATGATCTGTACATAGCCAATTTTTGCATATGCAGTTTTCATATCTCTGGCAATTGATTGGCTTCATTTATTTAGCTATGCAATGTATTTTCTGTCATATAGATCCCACGATCATTTGTCTGACAAGATAAAGAAAAAATATTGAAAAACAGAAGAATAAATGTTGCCTTTTAATCTTTTTTGTGACAGATACATGTGTGGATTTCATAAAGGTGGTAGATTGTATTTTATTTGTTATAATATTATTAGGTCATGTGTGACACTCTTTATCCTACAAATTATTAAAAAAAAAAAATAAGATTTATCTTTTATTTGTTTCTATGAGTCTGTGGATTTCAGACTGTATGCTGCATTATTTTATCATATTACATTATTTGCTGTAATATTTGGATTGGATATGATGTGTTGTATCCTAAATTCGAAACCCTATTCATTATATAACAAATTAGAATGAGTGTTACCTTCCATTCATTGTGTGGATTTCATATGTAGTAGTATTATACTTTTTATCATGTTGCACTTGTTATATGTTATTACGAGTGGATATAACTTTGCAGGTCTCTCTCTGAATTATAATATTTTGCACGATTTTTAGTTTATTTTTTGACGAAATTATTTTTAGAAATTTTATTTTTAATAAGAATGTTTTAAATTTTTTTGTTTTTTTTATCTCTCAATCAAACATTTTCAACATTTTCAGCTCTAATTTGAATTTAAATAATTTTAAAATAACTAATAATTAAAAATAATGTTAATTTTCAATATAAGTTATTTATCATAATTCAATATATAATTTATATATTTAAAATATTTAATTATTATATTTTTAATCATAATATAAATATATGTTTAAAGTATTTATTTATTAGAATTTTTAATTATATAAATAAACTTTTATTTATGCTATGCGCGAAGTAAAATATTAGTTATATAAATCTACAAGTTATTTAGTAGAGATGCAATTACGACACATGATCCTTTTTGAAGCATAGAGCTTCATCATGATTTTGTTCTTAAATAGTGTCTTGGAATGTTAAATATTAAATGAGATATGTGTATTTAAATTGTTCTTGAACTAAGCAATGTAAGTTATTGGATGTGTTGTAACAAGTCTTCAGTCGAGGACTAAAGGAACGAGTGTTTGTCTTTAGAACAACTTTTCTATCCCCATAAAGGATGTCCAATGTTTCAACCTCAACCTGTTAAGATAACATCATTAGAGATAATCATCGTGTTGACTTTTAACCAAATAAGACTATTGGACATACCGTAACATAAATATTTTCAATTTAATCAAGAAACTTCATTCACAAAAATTATATTTAAAAAAAGATTCACCGAATTTACTATTATAACTACATAGAGTTTAAATTAAGTTTATTATCAAATTAACGTGTAAATTACTAAAAAATATCATTTGAGTGGGAGATTATCACTTGAGAGATATTATTAACTAGGAGAGAAAATTGTCACGACGTTATCCTCGTGATAAAATGTCACTTGAATGACAAGATTAATTATTCGAACGATTTTTTAGTACTTGAGAAAAATTCTACAAAAAATTATTTAGCTTCTTTCTAAATTGAGTGATATCTATTGTCTAAACAACTTACTCTTAAATAAGAGAATTGATTATGTCTTGTCCACACTTAAACTAAAATATGTCACTAAAGTAAAATATGTCATTAAAGTGTTTAAACACTAACCATGGAACACATTTTAGTGAGTTCTAACACATAATTAATTGCTCATTGTCTCCATTTTCATTAAGTGACCATTATTTAGGTAGATATCAATATTAACAAACAAGCTAAGTTTGTATTAAAACAACTCAACAATTTGCATTAAAAAAAATATCCTTATCGTTTCTTAATCGAACCAAAATTGATTTAGTCTAAATTGACTTTCAATTCTCATAATTTTTATTAAATATAAACATTATAACTTAAACTAATTTTTATACTATAAATACCGAATATTAACAATAATATCAACATATACTCATCGATTATCATTACAATCATTCAATTCATAATATAAGATAACATTTTAATTTTATCAATCCAACAACATTTTTATTTTATATTACAATATTCAACTATTCAAACAAAATTTCAACAATAACAACCAAATCAATCATTTAGTTTGAAAACGTCTAATCTATTAAAATACACAAAGTTATTTATTTTAATGTCTGTTTAAAGTAAACTTCTCTTAGCAACAACTTGATTATTAAAAAAAAGCTTATATTCTAAGAAAGGTTTTAAATGAGGATATTCAAAAAAATCCACTTAACAAACAAATACAATATTATTAACTTAAACTAATAAAGATTCATATTTTCTCAAATGATTATGCATACAACAAATTTTTTATCACACGCAAACAAAATTAACAAAAGAGAGCTTGAAATAACATAAAAATTATCCTAATCGAATTTATAGTTAGTTAGTTCTACTCATTATTACCTCCTAAACCATGACTTAGAAAAAATAAATGATCATTACCAGATTCTAAAAAAAAGGTAAAAAGAATTTAAGTTTTTTTCACAGAGATAATAGTTTATGAAAAGACAGTAATTATAAAATAAAGAAACAAAAATAAGTATAAAATTAACAAATAAATAATTAAAATAATTCTTATTTTAGTAATGGTAGTTGACCCACATAAATTTAACTAATAGTGCTCCTCTTAGCCTTTTTAACCCCTTGCCTCTGTTTCTATTGTTCTCGTTCTTGTATTCCATGTCTGTATAAAATTATTATTTTTATTGTTGCTTCTTTGCTCCACAAAGTTGATAGATATGTTTTTTTATTATGTAATGATTAAATAGAAAAGATTTCAATCTCTCTTTTTAATTTTCTTTTATTTAAAGCAATTAATTTATATATATATATATATATATATATATATATATATATATATATATATATATATATATATTAAATAGTTAGTCATATACCATATAAGAAAGATAAAAATATTTAAATTATCTAAAACTAATATAATTTAAAATGTTATATTTTAAAAAATATTGTATTGTAGATTTTAAGATGATATTATATTCTAATACTTCTAAAAACATGCCCTAACAATATATTTTGTTTTATCTAATTAAAACAATTAATTGACTTGCTAATCTTTTAGGACTAAACGTTTATATAAATAGATATATATTAAAAAAATTGGTATCTAAGTTCGTTCTTGGTTATTTATATTAGTTATCTTATACATGTATATAAAAAAAATAATGGGTGAATTAAAACGTTTAATTCATTCAAATTATAACGTGTCAATTTATCTTAATTTTTTTTTTAACTTACATATAGAGTGGATGAAAAAAAGAAGAGAGTGATTCAATTTTACCCATCTACTTAAAGTTGTTTTCACTCCTCTAAAGTTCAAAAAAGTCAAAGATTGAAATAGGCTATGAAGTATCATCTTTGTTACTTTTTATCATATTAATACCGTTATACTTTGGTTTGAGCGAAAATAAACTGAAGACAAATATTTTTATGGAGGAAACTTCCATTTTCATCCACAACAAGCAAATTTTTACATCTTAGATTATCACATCACTTACCTTAAAGTACATACATATAACTATCTAATAATATCTCAATTTCATAATTTCACGTTAATAAAAGTTTAAACACACCAAATTTTTTTGATTATTTTTCACTTGAGCTAGGGATTTCTTCTTGAGCAAATAGACACAATAATAAGGTAATTTTTTTACTTTATTTTTGCTTACACAAAAATTTCGTTGTTAGAACAACAATCCGTCGCTAGAGTGAAATTTCATAGCTAATTCCGCTTGAACAAAAATTTGTATCACTAGAACTTTCACTTAAGAAAAACTCAAGTAAAAAAGTCGTCATCTTGGATCATATTAGCACAACTACACTTTTCACTTGAGCGAAAAAAGGCTTTGCTTAAACAAAAATGATATTGTTTTGAGTCATATTAATACTATTATACTTTTGCTTGAGCGAAAAAGATTTCATCTGTGCGAAAATAAACTTAAGGCAAATCTTTCTATGAAGGAAACCTTCATTTTCACCTACAACATGCAAAATTTTCACATCTCAGATCATCAATAAACAACCAAACAATAACTTAAACATCCAACATAATAAAAAAATAAGGTTTCAAACAAATATAACTCATTACAAGCACAATGATAATTACATACCATGGATCCTAGTTATTGTTTTTAAATATTAACTTTCTTTAACCTCAACTCTGTTGGTTTATTTTTCCAAACAAAAATGCTTTGACCACCTAAATTTTAACTCCCTTTTGCACAATATTACTTTATATACATAATCTATTACAAAATTCTTAAAATCCAAAAATCCTTCCTATAAAAACTCTTTAAAAATAATAAAGTTAAAGTTACACGTTTAGAAATCTGATAGAGGTTCTATTTCCTTTTATTAGCTTTCTATTACTTCTTTTGGATTTAAACATTAGTTGAGTTTCTATTTATTTATCTTAAAATTTTTCTAAAAAATATAATAAAAAAATAAAAATTTTATGAAAATAAACTAGTTAACTTCTGTATAAAAATTTTAAGAAACAATTTAATGATGTGTTATCTTCATAACGTCACAGTTCTACGTCATATTCATATGAAATTTTGATATATCTTTTTTAGTATTATTTTAACTAGCATGCTTTCAGCAAATAAGTTGTTTGGTTTATATAAGAACTACTTATTTTCATTTCTTTTAGCGTTTCCATCTCTTGATGAAAAGTATAGTTAAGAGCACCAATAATAATTTTGTTTCCTCGATTTTAATTCTGTTTAAAAAATAGTTTAATAGACATATATAAAAAAAGTATACTTAACTTTTTAAAGTTGTCATGTATAAATGCATATTTAAACTTTACAAGACTTAATTAAAAAAAAAAATACACAATTGCATACAGGTTTTGTCTCGTTTAAAACTCCAAATAATTGGAGCTCCTATTACCGAAGTTTACAAAAATAATGATGAAAGTAGTGTTGAATTTTAATCATATTTGATAATAGATTTTTGGTGCAATAGTTTTTTTTTTAATTTTATTATTCTAATAATTTTTTAAATTTTAGGTAAAAATTTTAAGTGTTTTTAATTTAATTTATTTTTAATTGATTAATATATTCTCTTTTATTATAAATTGACGATAATGACATTAAAACAATGATACATAAATAATGAATGACATATTGCTAATAGCAATAATAAGTAACATTAACCATGAATATCATTATAATAACACCACTATCATAAATTTAACAAAAAAAAATATTTTTTATAAAAGGAAGATCAAATTGGAAAAAAAAAAATATGAAATAATATGATTTCGAGGAAAATGTTTTTTATTAAGTCTATTTTTTTTTTTTTTTT
>Ga0209700_103957_pt1 | contig 27537 bp, 13 predicted proteins | sample SiratroredBW_FD_187528 | JGI IMG/M metagenome (GOLD analysis project Ga0209700, IMG submission 187528) | Root nodule microbial communities of legume samples collected from California, USA - Siratro red BW (SPAdes) (version 2) | ecosystem: Host-associated > Plants > Roots > Nodule | place: USA... | reverse complement strand
TAAAATAAATATAAGAAAAATAAAAAAAAAAAAAAAGTAGTCAATGGTCCACGCCGAATTCTTTCTTTCTTCTTTTATTACTTTTTAATCCATTTTTTTGCTTTAAGTTACAAGCATGCTGCTATAATATTTTGAACATATTTTTAAGTCTAAAAGTATTTTGTGACAAAGAAATTTTTTTCTACCTTTTCTTCTAAACATACCCTTTTACCACTGTAACAGTAATATACATATTTTCAACCACTATTTTATGATCGGTAATTCAAAAGGAAGATTAACTTTCCATGATTTGTTTGAAATCTAAGCTATGATTAAAACATGTTATAAAACATTTTCCAAAGCATGTTGAAAACTTAAGCCGTTGTATATTAAGATAATATTATTCTTTTCAACTTTTGAAAAGACTCATCAAAGTTGTTATAAATTTTATTTTATGTTATCTATTTCAAATACTTTAAGATAAATAGTTCATAAAAAGAGAGAAAGGCATGAACAATATTTATACTTTTTTAATCATAAAATTTATGTTAAAATTAAAGATGAAATTTTTTAAATAAAGTTCAAGTTATTTATAATTTAATAATTATGTAAGGTAAAATTTATTTCTAAACTAAAAAAAAAATGGAAGGTGAATTTTCAAATCTAAGAATTGAAATAAATAGGATAAAATTGAAGGAAAATTTCCAAAAATTATTTCATTTAAATTTTACATTTTATTCATTTTTAAAATGTTTTTTTTCTATTTTATTTTTTTATAAAATTGTGTGTTTTCCACATTTTTTATTTCAAGGAGAAAAATTTTCAAAATAAACTAAGCCTAACACTATACTAAAGTAAGATGAGAGGCCTTTTTAGAGAAATAATTAATTATTTCTAAGAAGGCCAGTAATATTGCTTATCAAACAATTATTAACTTTTTTTATATATTTTGAAAAATATTATAAAAAATTAAAATTACATTTATCTGCTTTTAGATTGAGCCAACCCTTGTGTTTGTTGAAGGTTTTGAAAAACCTTGAGGATTCAAGCAGGGGGGAAAGTAATTACCCCAACAAAACGATCATTTCCTTCATACATTATTGATAGAAAGAGAGAAATAGGAAGGAGAACGGAGAAAGTTATAAATTGATTCCAATGTTTGATGGGAGAATTTAAAAAAAAAAAAGTTATTTCTTTAGTATTAAAACAGTGATTTTTTTTAAAAGAAATATTTTTAAGCTATTTTTCTTACCTTATTTAAATTAAAAGAAGGCATCAAAATTAGTTGAGAAATTAGGGGTATTTTTATAAATTTATATTAATTATATATTTTTTTAATTAGGGCATTGGAATTTGAATGTTTATTGCTTTGAAATAGAGGAAGGATAAAATAAATATAAAAATATAAATATGAATGTAAATAAAAATTCAAGCTTATAAATTGATCAGAAAATTGTTTCTTTCACAGGCTTTTATTTTTTTTTAAAAAAAAGGATAAACGAAAGTTCAAATTATTCTTTTCTCTTCTCCCAAAGCACATGATTTAGTTCAAAAAGCATTTGCATGAAAACTTTGTAATAATAATTTGACCAATGAGGATTCTAATATAATCATACAAGGTGGGGGCGAAAGTCAAAAGGTTGAGTTAATACCTTAATTTTCGTGCTACGAAACATTTCATCTCATTTACAGCATCTTTGTTTTCTTTTTTTCTTCCTAAAGAAAAAGCCATTGAAGTAACATAGAAAAACTAGAGTAAAATTACCAACTCTCAGTTGATTAACTTCACCTCTAAAAAGCTAAATCATATGTGTTTTTCTTTGTTTATTTGTCTTTTCGTTTAACTTTTTAAGTAATAATAAAAGGAAAGGAAACTTTATATTCAGACACACATTTAATCACTTTTCTTCCTTACAATTATGTGTAAAATTATAAAAAAAAACTTTTAATATAAAAATTTATCAATTAACAAAATGTCATATACTTTTATGATGTTTTCTTAGTTGTCTTATTATGATGTTTTATAAAAGACTTAATAACATTGTATCCTTCAAATATTGAAATTATGAGATTTTAATATTCCAATTGTGTTAATCAAAATTTTAAACTATCTGAATGTGTAATTTTATCCCTTAGAAAATGTTTGTTTCAAAATGATATTGTTTGAAATTTTATTTTAGGGAAATTTTAAAAATTACTTGGTTAGAGATTCTAACATTCTTAGAAATGTTTTGAAATTTTAAAATATTGAAAATTTGGAGTTATTAAAATGAAATTTGTGAATTGTCACCATGAGAACAAAATCGAAATAAATCTGGTTAATTATAATCTCTCTTTCTCGAGAAGGAGCATAATCCAAGAATATTAACAAGGAGGAGAGTACTACATTCTCAAATTTTTTATTCCTGGGATAGATTTTACCTTCATGAAATTCTAAAATGGCATGCGTGATGTAGACCAAAAGTAAAATTAAATTTATAAAACTAAAAGAAAATAAATATATTTATTATCTTACAAATATAGGGTTCTCACATAATTTTTATTAGTAGGAAGATGATATAACTTGAGACAACCATCTGTTTGAAAAATTTTATGAAAGTTTTCAAACACAATATCGAAAGTAAAAATAACAGAACAGTTTTCTTTTTCTTTTTCTTTTTCATTTTTCTGAGATATTCCATACAGAAGCAAAGACAAATGAGTAAAATGATCCCAGTGTGAAGTTGAGATCAACCAAGAACATGAACACGTAACGATCTTAGACTATGAAATAATTTCGACAGATATTCTTAATACACACGAACATGAAGATTGAAAAGTTGACGAAAGAAAATGATGTATTAGGTTTAACTGCATGAAGTTTGTTTAGTTTGGTTGCATAGAAGGTGCGACTCTCCCAGAACTGTGGAGAAACTGAGAAACAATGGAGGCACAGGGTTGCGCCACCGTGTTCTTCCAAGCCTCATTGGCGTCGTGGCCACGTTTCTGAAACACCGGCGTGGCGCAAACGCGGTGGATCTTCCACCCCTTAACACTTCGGAGGATGTGGATTCTCCCAAGTTGCTTGCATGCCAAGTGGCACGTGTTAATCTTCACGTCCCTCACCGCCTCCTGCAGCAGCCTCATCCTCGTGTCGCCGCTCGCCGCCGCCTCCCGCCGGAAGTACGCGTGGAACTCAGAAACCCCAATGGCCTTCCTTATCCCACGCGCGTAATCGCCGTGGGCGTTGAAAAACGGTCTCAACTCGTTCACCATTCCGCATCGGAGCATGTGGTCCACGCGCTGCGCCACGTAGGTATGGAGCACCGGCACGGACACGTCGACCCAGAGGAAGCACCACTCGAACCGCGGCCCGAACCTCTCCACCAGCGCCTCCATGTACGAGTTGGACCCTCCCACCACTATCGGAACCTTGTCGCGGCGCGTGATGGACTCGATGGCGCGTGAAGCGACGTCGCAGAAATCGGAGGCTGTGAACTCGGAGTTCGGGTCCTGCGTCCCCAGCAGGTGATGTGGGACCCCGCGCTGCTCCTCTTTCGTGGCCTTGTTCGTGACAATCTCAAGCCCTTCGTACACTTGCATTTTGTCGGAGTTTATGATTTCTGAGGGAAAACATCTTGCTAAATCCACCGACAACCTCGTTTTCCCGCTCCCTGTTGCTCCCATCACCAACACCACCTTCTCCTTTGGCCTCATCATCTGGCTTTGTCCACTGGAAGGAACGTTTTTCAGAGGCTGTGTTGGTCTACACATCACTCTTGACATCGTCATGCTCATCGAACAAAAGGGTCAGAAATTAAACGAACTGAGCGTGAGAAAACTATGAGAATAAAGTGTGTTTTGTGTACTTCTATATATGCATATATCACGTATGTTCAAAGTTTTTGAAAGGAACTTTAGTTGTGCTTGGTATTTATAGGTAAAAGAAACGAAAGTATCACTCTCTGAAGCGATTTGTTGAAGATTGTAAAACAAGGTCTAGGAATAATTATCAGTGAAGAAGATAATATATAGTGGTCATCACAAAATATTCCCATGGTTTTAAATTAGTGACGCGGTCTTTGGTCAATCCCATCTTCTCTTTTCAACTGCATGTTGCTATCAGGTCAGCGATTTTCATCCCTCGATATTATTATGTAAAAGTTTTTTCTTTTCTTTTGAAAAACTCAGAGACAATTAGTGCAATGTTTGATTTGTGGTCAGATCAAATCAAACTAAACATCTGTGCTGGGAAAAGTTTGTGTATGTACTCTGAAGAGGAAGCTAGCTAATTAAGGTGTTTGTGAAACAACATGAGTGGACCGTGAGCACAAGGTTCTTTTTTTTTTTTTTTTCTTTGTATGGTGGGGCTGTAGAAGTAGAGCATAAAATTGTGGTGATAAGATCTTGTTATTCGTTTCTTTTTATCTGGAAATTTTGTCTCTTATACACGTAGAGCAGTTTGAGCTTGGGTAGCATCTAGCTTCTATCTCACAAGATCATACAAAGATAGGCTTAAAATATATGGCCTTTTGCTCGATCACGACACAGATTCGATCAATCGAGTTCGTGTGCAATACCAAGATACATTTCAAAATATTTGCATTTGTATAAATCAGAAATACTTTGGTTGGTACTTTTTTCGGGCGTTGTTCGAAAGAAACCTAGCTAGCTATAAAGTGATTTAAAGTAAAATTCAATAGTACGGATGGAATATTTATCTAAGGACATTCATATTTTTTATGGTACATTAACGAGATTCATATATCCATAGCTTTTGAATAAATTTTACTTTTTAATATGGTTTTAGTTTGATTAGGAGCCGTGATCCAGTCAACTATTGAGCTATCAGACCTGTCATCGAATTGTGTAAACAGGATAATTCAATTGATGTTGCTGTATGTAACTTTGACATGTCAAATATTTTAGTTTCCACTAGAACAACAAAACAATTTCTTTACTTGATTTATATGTTAAAAATATATTTGTATCCTATGTTATGCTACATGGGGAGGAACAAATGTAAACTTTTTATATATGAATGAAACTTTTTAATGATGAGTTTTGAAAAAGAAAAAAAAAACAATGGTTCAAATTAGAAGGTATTCAATGATGTTTCTGTTGTCAGTTGAAATTTTAAAACATTGTTTTTTATAATTATGTTTCCTTTTATTGCCTCACTTGTGTTTCATACTTATTTTCATCTCTTAAAAGAATGCGCAACTCTATTTATAACTATTAATAAATAGAATTCTTTTGTAATTGTTTTTAAGTATCCACATGAGTGCATTTCACGGCAATAATTAATACATAACAAGATGTATTCCTATAATTATAAAGAGATCATCTAATGTGTTTTGAGATAATGTTATATATATTTATCATATTTTTAATATTTTTCTATGATAATTTTAAAAATTATCATCACTCTTATATATTATTTTCACATTGCTTCAAGTTTAAACTTCTATTTTATTTTTATTTTTTTCAATACACCTCTTCTTCACATATAGTATTATTGGGTTTGGAGTGACAATAATAAGAAAAGTGATATTTTTAATAAACTTAAAATAAACTCTAATATTATCTTAAAAAGAAAGGTTTAACTCAATTGTAAAATACGACTTATAAAATGAAAACTCTCTTCACTTAAAAATGGAATTTAGACACTAACACGTGTGATCTTGGATTTTTTCCACTTAGAAATGCCTCCATAAAAAATGAGATGAAAGATGAAAACCCAAATGAGTCCTACAGCAGTAAATTTCCTAAAAAGTAAATTAATTAACTATATTAAGCACCAGCTTTAATATAAAATAACTAAATTAACTAGTGAGTCCATATTTCATGACTATATAAGGAATGATCCAGTAAAAGAAAAAAAAATGGCCTTTGCAAAGATGAAAGTAAGATGACAATTAGGCAAGTCATCAAAATGGGAAGCGTTACAGTTCTTAATGTTTGACCTTTTCTAAACTAATCTCCTTATCTAAAAAACAGAATATAGAATGCATGGTCAAGTAAGTAAGCTGAATTGTATTAAAGGAATAAACGAAGTTACAGATAAAGGTATCCATGCAGAAATGTTATAGGCAAAGACTTCATTCATATATCTGCTTCTATATTCTGCATGTAAGCATGATTCTGGTATTCAACGAGACACGGTTAGTGGTTCATGTTTTCTGTTTTGGGGAGATGCACTTGGCTTGCCAAGGAAAACACAACCTTCTATGAAGTCATTCGTGTAACATGTGCTTATATCAATCAATTTTGCTGTCCATTACTCCGGAACATAATCACATGTATATAATAACACTGTGCAAGACTCAAAGTGAAGATGTATCATATGTATGGAGTATTGCATGATGGCACCGAAATAGTTAAATTGGGACCATAGCTTTCATGTTACATCACCATATACATGGTGTCCCACAATTGTTTCAAGATGGCACCGTAATTCCAACTGATAGCAATTTATTACATAACAACACAACAACGTGGTTTGCTTTGACATTCTTTTTGACTCATTTTCTGACACCAACATATTCTGAATTTGGCTTTGAGAGTATAAATGTTACATGGTCTGTCACCGGAACAGGGGAAAAACAGAGATAGGAGCACCGCTTGTCTTCAGATGAGGCCCATCTGAAAAGGCAGGGTTTGAAAAGCAAGTACAAAATGTTAAGTACACTACACAACTCAATGGACTACAAAATATAAGCTTTTACTCTTCACAAATAAAAAACATAACATATCACTTGTTACAATATTTGTTTACATGACTACATGCTCCACTACACAAAATTAGATTTACAATGATGGTCTAAAGTTTGACAATATTTTTATTATTCTCAAACGGGTATTCATCAAAAATCTACTTTAAGTAATATAAATAAAAGTAGAAAACTATTATAAAAATGAGAAGTTGATTTGAGTATTTTTAGTAAAATTTAATAAGTTTTGTTGGTATGTAAAGAATTTGGGTAGTTATATATCATGAAAAAGTTTACAATTTTTTCCTTGCAACAAGTTGTATAAAAAAGTTTACAGTTTTCTCTTATTAAAAATTGCATAGTAAGTAATAAAATATTACATATTAAAATATTTTGTTGAGTCTTTTTTTATGATGTTAGATATATTTTGCTAAAAATATTATTTCTCTAACTTTATTTATAGAATTATGTGAAAATGAATATAAGTTTAACTCAAAGTAAAGGTGAGTTAAACTCACTTTTAAAATGAACTTATTTTTACTGTACTTTTGATAAGTAAGACGACTCTAGTGCACCTATCACACCAAATAGTAATATCTTGACTAACATAATTTGAATTCAAATATTTTTTATTAACTTAATTATATTAATCAATGTTTTCTATTTTCAACTTTAAAATAATCATAGTTAAAAATAAGAATGGAAAGAAAATGGCTAGAAATGGGACAAATTTAAAATTAACAAATATTTATACAAACTAAAACCATTTAAACCTTGAAAAAAATCATCAATTACTTATATATTCCAATAGTAACATAAGTGAGAAAATGTTGTCCTAATAACTATTAACATAAACTTAATAGTTAAATAAAATAAGTGAGTGCAAATACTATCTAATAATCCATTTTATAAGATTAACATAAATTTAAAATTATTTTATAAGATCATATTTAGAATTTATTTTAATAAAATTAGTTAAACTAATCGAATCACTTCCTATCAATGATTAGATTTATAACAAATATTTAAATATAAAAAAGATGGAGCAATTTTGTGTGTAAGTGTATCTCTTGTGTGTTTGTACATACATATGCTTATGTGCATATTTCTTTTATCTCATCTCTATTCTAAATTGTTAAAAAAAAAGACTTAGGTATTTTTTTATTTTAAATTATATAATCTTTAATATAATTTTTTTTTGTATAATATAGAATAAAAAAATTAAAAAAACACTCTTATGGAAACAAGCCCACCACTTCCCATTGTTGAAGCAAAGGAGACCATTATGAGAGATGTCTGATGTTAGGCATTGAAGATGAATATTGCTTGGGCAATTCCTTCCTGTACCCTAAATTTGCTTCTCGCACTCAATTAGTTTTTCATAATACTGCAAATGCTTTTTTGCAGAAGATGATGGAAAGAGAAGAGTAGTGTTGGGTGGTGCGTGACTTCTTCAGTGAGTGTGGTGGTGGATAGTATACAACTTCTCCGATGAGTATCTTGGTCAGTGGAACTGAGTTGTTTTCGTTTTGTGCATTCATTTGGTGTAGAAGTGCAATATACATTTAAGAGTTTTTTGGAAATTATTTTTCGAAATTGGCTTATGGAAAACAAATTGTAGAAATATGTGAGGGATGCATGAGTTACGGTAAACATTTTCGTAGTAGTTTTTATTTTAAGAAAAACATTTTTCGGAAAGTGATATAAGGAAAAGTGAGTTACGAAAAAAAAGTTTTTGAAATAGAAAAAAAAAATTACGGAAAACGTTTATCAAAACAGAGAAATTGATTTTCAGAATAAGAAAAATACTTTTGGAAAACGTTTTCCAAAATACGTTTTTTGGAATATATTTTTAAAAAAAGTTTTCCAAAAATCAATTTTACATTCTGAGAAGTATTTTTCAAAAGTTATTTTTGAATTTTGGAGAACATTTTCCAAAACTATTTCTTGCCTCTAAAACTCTAAAATTCATTTTGAAAAATTAAATCCGAAAATTATTTTTACATCCCAATATTCATTCTAAAATATCAATTCGGAAAGCCATTTTTATAGCCATTTTTAAATTCTGATATTTCAAAAATATGATTGAGTGTAGGAATTGCCCATTCTTTCCATAACCGATGAAAGTGACCCACAATATAATCATAAATCCTAAACTGTTCCGACCTTTTACATTAATAACACACTAAGTTTGAGAACTCTTGATCCAGTTTTGATTGTTGTTTAGGTCATTCCTACTTGACTTTAGTTTTTAACAAAATGAAATCGTATCACCAACTTTATTTAAAATAAAATAAAATAAATCTCGATTCACACTAATTAATTCTCATAGTAGAACAAGATCGTGACATACTACCCACTGTTCATTTCGATAATTTTTAGAATTACACCTTTTCCATTAAAAATTATGGAAAACTCATTATTTCCCTTAGGTTGAGGTGAAGTCTGAAAAATCTGTTGCAAGAACACAGTCACAAGGAGAAGCAATAGGTACGTTTTCTATATGAGGGAGATGATTAAATTAAATTAGTCCTGGGATGTGCTCTAGGATGAAGATTTGACTTTTATAGATGATTCTTCAGACAGAAGAAATATCTTGTAGAGTTCTAAATGTTGCAATAAATAAAGCGAGAAGTTGGAAGCATGATTAAGAGCAGAATCCGATTTTTAACTAAAGAATAGCATGATATTTTTAATGTGCACCTGTACATTAATAAGCAATGTTTAGAATATTTCCTTACAGCATCTAATGAACAAGTTATTATGTTACTTAAGAAGAAAAGCACCTGTACATGTTGTGAAAAGGAACTAACTAATGCGATTGGTAAGATTAGGGAGAGTGAGATTAGCACACTTGGCACCCTGCAGCAACAGAGATGAGCTGAAACCAAATATATTTGACTCAACATCAAACTGCACTACATTATCCTCCAATTGATGCCCTCCGATCACAACCGCCGTCCTTCTACGGCTCCCACCGTCCACGAAACCCAAACACCACACATCCACTCCTCCCTTTTCAGTCCTTACCATCGAGTTCCCTCCGAAGATTCTCCAAAATACTTCCTCGCTCTGCATCACCAGATCAACGGTTGGAACCGCCGGTCCCACTCTTGTCTCCGTGAGGTCTCCTGCAGGATAGCACACGCCAAAGGGCTCAACGGCCTCTGTCGCCGTTAAATTAAAAGCGGAGGATTCGTTGACAAAAAACTGGACCAAGAGTTTGTAAATGGAACTTTCCAAAACGGTGTAGGGCTCCGCAGTGCTGATCTTGGTCCCACCGAAGCCGGTTTCATCAACGGTTAAGATGGAGGCGTTGATGGGAAGAGCCTTGCCGTTGATCTTAATGGAGGTGACGTTTATGAAATACTCATCCGACGGTTGAGAGTTGTGGCTGACGACAGTGTCGGCGACGGGGTTTAGAATGAGGGGGGTGTAAGTGAGGTCAATTTTGGAAGAGAAAAAGTAAGAGATGGCGGTGGAGGCGAAGATAGCTGCGCCTGTGTTGGGTGAAGCGGGCAAGCAGAGAGAGAAAGAACGAGGGGAACTCAATGCGGTGCTTATTTGGGCCGGGAGGGAGTAATTGGACCGGCCCAAAGCGGCTAGTCCGGCCACATTGGTAGCGAGGCCTTGTAGCAAATGGGCCGCGGCGCAGGAGAAGATGAAATTGGAAATGAGAACGAGTGGGTTCTGAGAGGAGGAGTCGTAGGAGGGAAGGGCGAGAGAGTCGATGAGGGCGGTGTCGAGAAGGGTGGTTCTTGTGAGGGGGTTTTCCGGGAAGAGGGCGCATGTGTTGTTGGAGCAGGCCTTGGAGGGGAAGGAGTCGCATAGGGAGGTGTTGCAGGGGATTTGGTGGGAGGAGGAGGAGGTGTAGGTGGAGTCGCAGAGGAGCCAGGTGAGGGAGGAACCGAGATCGAGGTGGAGTGTGGTGTGCTGGAGTGGGGTTTTGAGGAAGAGGTTGAGTGTGTAGAGTTGGGAGGAGGGGTCTTTCGAGATTGGGGCTACCAAGGGGATTTGCAGTGTCGGTGTTAGAAACAAGAAGAGGGAGATGGCCAAGAACGACAACCTGCTGCAGAGACAAGGAAGAGGCATTTTCGAAGGTTCCGGGAGGGAGATGGAACGTTGATGACATAAATGCCGTGGAATTCCCGCAGAGCTGTACTTATTACGTCCACCCATGTCAAATGTTGTCGGTGCAATGCAACTATTGTTCTATTTTCGTATGCTGCATGCATAAAGTACACTTGTGGACTGTGGTGCTAAACCACCTTGTCAATACGGATAAAGATGTATAAATAAATGAAAATATTGATTTAATAAAATTATAACTTCATAAAAGATACAGCTCAGGAAAAAAATAAATGAATGTCGAGCAAGTCTTTGTAATATCTCATATAATATTATGATGGCCATATATCATATAAGGTAGTTTAGCTGCACTTTACAGACTACAAGTCTACTTGAAGCTAGGAAAATTAGGCTGGATTACTCACGTCAACCCCAGTTAAAGACTTCAATTGCGGGCTTAAGATCTAAACAACAGCATCAGTATCTGTATCACAAATGTTTTATCTGTAGCGCATCTACCATGTGTCAAATATAATACAATTTGCTTGAAAAAGGATATATAAACTAGTGAAATCCTGAGTTATTGTATCCTGTTAAAGATGTTTCTGTTGAGCTTTTTTTCCAATGTGATCTTGTGATATGCTGTAAATAAAGAAATAAAGTTAAAGGAAATAATAGACAAAATTGATAATATACAACAGCGACCAAAGCCAAAATCTTGTTAGCCAAACAAAATCGTAGAACCTAAACTTATTTCCTATGTTATGCACGAGGCTGACAATGGCGCAGCACAAAAACAAAATCTTGGCCACAAAAATGTACAGCTTCTGGGCTGGTACTTCATTCAGAAGTCTTGCTTGCTCTTTCAGTAAAGATACGACATTCGGCTTTCTTAGCTTTTATTATATAAATCACTTTCGCCTTGAAGAGACCATATGATGATGAGCCTTGATATCCCTTTGTATTCTGTCTGCATACAAAGGTAGGCAAATTATCTCATTGATCTCATTCAATAAGACTTCTTCTGTGATGTTATCCTTTATGCTTCGCATTACCTGTATTAAAAAATTTACAAAAACTGTTCAACAGGCCTTCAACATGAATTAGTTAAACAAAAAATATAGACAACCAAAAAGAAGATTGCATAACCGAATTGAAAAGTATAGCAGGTATTATAACCTTTCTATAGGTATTGATATCATTTGGAGTTGCTTTGTCTATTCTGGTCCGCATACAGACCCAATGATGCTCCCCGGAATCCCAGTAGCATTCAATGATCTTTCCGGAATAGGAAGAAATGTCTGATGCATCTGAAAATCATTTTGAGCCAAAAATTAAAAACAAATTATGGCTTCACCTCTCCAGATATTAAGTTAAATAACGGGAATTATGTTATAGCTAGCTTAGACCGATTCAATTGTAAGGGGAGCCTTGCCAATGGAATGAATATAATTCAATCGCATTTCAAATATGACAAAAATGGGGTAGTTCATGCAATTAGCTGTCATCTGGACAAATAGTAATGATGCCATTAACTAAATTATGATCATATAAAGTAATAATGATGGTCTACAAGTTGTACAACCTTTAAAAATAACATTCTCTTCCATTAACTTCTTCCTTCCACTTTCAAACAGAAAAAGCATGGGACGATCACCAGCCACCTGTCAACAAAGGCATCATCAACAAATTGTCATATTAAAAAAGAATATAACACCAAATAAACTGATTTAAATTTTGAACTTGAGAAGAAGTACTCGTACAACCTCACAGAGGAAGTCAACAGAGTTCATCTCAGGGTATTTCCACTTCAGAAGACCTTCATGTGTGCGAGGGACATACGGATCATCCCAACCCTGATAGAACGAACCATCACTATTAGCAATGGACAAGTAGATGAACCAAAAAGCCTATATGCATATTTGTGATGATATTATCAGCCAGTCAGTATTCATTATCAACCAAAACTGCATCAGTAATCAAATTTGTCAAAATCCAACATTGACTCATGCGGCAAAACAAGAACTGAGAAATTTGGACTGTTCCCTAGTACACCATTTGTTCAGTACATCATCCTTAACCACCTGGTGTTTCCTACAAGCCAAGTGTTCATCCAACTATCCTATACATCCAAGCTCAACTTGGGAGGTTCAGTCCTCTAGAGACACAAATTACTACCTGGAATACAAGACCGTCTGATGAATGCGATAGTTGTGGAATGAATTTATGTAGGAGCTTTGATACAGTAGATAGTAACCAAAAGCCCTTCCTTCTCACCTAAAACAAAAATACGAAAATATAAACAAATAGCTTATACCAGTGGAAAATGTTTCTGAAAATAGAAGACTAAAATAATCATTATACATACACTAAATGGTTCCAAGTCGTATCTATAATAAGGATTTGTACTCTTTAAAAGGCCCTCACGTTCCATGTTACGAGGCTCAATTACTTCTTTCTCCAGCAATTTCCACCTTTCATAAAACGGCAGCTGCATGTATTAGACCAAATGGGCATGTCAAAAGTCAGCCAGCACAACTGTAAACATCAATCCAAGGACTTACAGGGTTCCAGGCGTACATAATCTAGTATATTATGTCCTTTTCCAATGTTTTACTAGCTTTCCAAATATCCTCATTGGAGTCCATTACATAATTCACATTAGCAGCCAGACTTCATTGGAAGTGAGAAACCCACTCCCAGAAATATTAAAAAGTATCTATATTTTATTGTATCAGTAGTTAATTACAAGTTAATAAACAAGACACTGCTTCTCTGATGATGATGATTTAAATTATTTCACTATTTGCATTGTCTAGCCAGATCCAAAAAATAAGGATTACTTACGATCCAGGATTTTCAAACTTACTAAGAAAAGGACCCCCAATTTAGAGGCAGTTTCAAATCCAACAAGAAGCTTACATGTACTTATTTTACTGCATGATTGTTTGGAGATACTTTAGTTAACTGAAATACAAATACCTTGTTAGGAATACATTTGGTTTTAGCTGACCACTAAATACAGCAACTCAAAATAGCGAGCGTAAACAAGAGCTAACGATTTAAATTTCTTTATTTTATATAATATAATAGGAGTAAGACAAACCATGAAAGAAGTCAATAATATCTCAACACTAGTTGTCAATAAATGTGTACCTCTGTCAAAGAGACCTGATTAATTGCCATCAAATCATAAATAAGGTATCTTCTCTCTTGCTTATGTGTGTGTGGATCCCTGTCAATAATCATCTCCCCATCAAGTAATGTGTAGTGGTGATTCCTCTCAGGTGTACCCTTGATATTGATTATGATCGAAAACAATTGAGTTATCATTTAGATAAATCTAAAACAAAATTTATAAAAGACAAGAGACGGCTTCCAAATACCCGAGACAGATAAAACTCACTTGATAACAAAGTAAATTGAATAAACATACACACCCCATTTGAATATCTGCAAGGAAATCGCATATTGATCCTGTGGAAAAGAAATTTTCTGTCAATCAAATAACATCCATCACCAGTTATCAGCATCATATAGCGTGTCCCATCGGCTTTCCATGTGGCATAGTAATAGCGTTGTCTCAAGAGTTGCAGATTGTCCCTGCAAAAGAAAAAAACAATGATCTAAAGTAAGTTGTTAAAACCAAAGAAGATAATAAACAAAGATGAAGACTTAGATTTACAATCAAGTTTTAAAGTTAATCTCCTCACTCAAAGTCAACTGCATCAAATGAATATTTTGTTCACTTTTCCTAAAAGCTGAAAAAGAATAGAATTAAGAAATGTCTTTTGATCGCAGAACATCCATTAATTTAATAGCCAAATTTGTTTGTTAGGCCAAACAGCAATTTGAAGTTAATTGTAGCATTTTCTATCGGTAGAAATTAAACACATGTCAAGGAGTTTATAACAACTTAGTCAGATCCCTTTGAAAATTTGTAGAATATTTTATAAATACAAAATAATATTAAAATAAAATCTTAAATATTTTTAAAAATTGACTTTAAATCTAACTCAACATCACAAAACTAGCCTACAAGATAATGTTTGTACCTACTTATATATTATAATTGAACTATATATCTATACATGTGAGACTAACAAAAACAAAAAAGCTTGTATATGTAAATGCAAAATGGATCAAAATTTGTTTAAGTAACAGAAGTTAAACTATAATATATAGAGGGTGGAAATCTGGAATTTGAACTTCCAATATGTTTGGCAATCAGTCACAAAGGTTTTGACAAATAATCCATAGAAATAATCATGACTTATTTATTGACATCTCTGTATAAGAATTAATATATCATAAGGATCCTGTTATGTTGCTCTTAGTTATTCTTCTTCTCCATCAGCTCTAATAAAAAATAGAAAGGACTTTCTTAATGTAGTGAAAGAAATGTCAGCCAATTAGAAAATTGCAGAAAAAAAAAAGTATGTTAAACAAAATTTACGAAAAGCACAAGATGCTCCTTTCAATGAATAATTCAAATTTTCAATTAAACAATTGAAACACAAGTGACGATAGAGAACACATACTTTAGGTACTGTTAATTCCTAAGACCTAGTCGATTAGAAAAACCATTAATGTCCATCTCAGTAAAACAGCCAAGTCCATTCTAAAGTTACGTATAATTCTCAAAGTAACAAAAACCAAAACGATCAAATGTATTAAGATTGGACCTGTTCAGAGAAACAGGGTGTGATCCAGGAAACTGCGATCGTCCTCTTCCCTAAAAAGAGATAATAATTATGAAAACCAAAAATAATGCCATTAATTCATGGAACAAGTGTATTCACGAGAAACTAATGTTTCTGAATAAACAAACTATTTGGCTTCAAAGTTCCTTGGAATTTTATTGAGATGCATCAAATACAACCCATTGCTCTAGCTAGCATAACTTTATTTGTGTAAAATTAATAGAGTTATGTTGACTTTAAGAGGGAGATGACAGAGAGAAATAGAGACAGGGAAGTATTGCTTAAGTCAAATTTATTTCCTATACATTACAGTACTTATATTACACACATTTAGACTCTTCATAGACTAATATTTTGCAGGAAAAGAGTGAATGGGTGCTACTTCCAAAACACTAATTCCTATGAAAATTAAATCATACATGTGATGCATGAATTCTTTTAACATGCGATAAAAAGAAAAATTCTTCATTATCTCAACTACTTTGAGTATAAATCATTTTCAATAAAATACATACAATTCAACAAAAAGCCAATTCAGAAACCCACCCCTGTGCCCAACTTGAGCAGTTGATAACAAACTTCTTGCATCGCACGCAGCTGGTTTGGAGGAATTGGATCTCCCAAAACATCATCACTTGTCATTACTTCATTTCTGACAATATTCTCCTAGAAGATCGGACCAAACATAATGATAGTCCACATAAATATATAACTCCCAGAAATAAATTGTGAAAAGACTTAAGGTTTGTAAAAACAGATCATATTTTCTTTTTCAACAGAGCATAGACATGAGGGGAAAAATGGAATTATATAAGGAAAACAATTCAATATTAATGTGGCTACATATTGATCTCACGGCCACTTATTTAAAAAAGTTCTGTTATCAGTGTATACATCTAAGTCTCGACAAAGAAAATAGAAAGATGCAAAAGGTGAAGCCAATTCTATTTTTAGGCCATATCAGATATTTTTCAACAAAAATAAAACATAATTAAATGGAAGACTCGTGCTCATACAAACTTGTTGGAAGTAAGTAACACTTCAAGCATCCATCCAAGTAAGGAGTTCCTTCAACCCAATGGAAGCACAGGAAATCATATAACTAAGAAGCTAAGTAAACTGAGTCAACAAGGTGGACATACCTGTGCTGGAATGTGTCCATAATTGTCCACAGCTGGGACAGTTGTGTCACGATAATCAGGATCAGAAGTTCTCTTCCATTCAGGAGTTTGAGGACAAACAAGATCTTCAGGCTTCTTTTCATGATAAAACATGTACAGGGCGTCAATATAGTCCTGCTTGTAAATTCCAGGGTGACGTGCCAAAGCAAATTTATTTATCGCCTGGAAGATAGCAAGCACAAAATTGCATAACACATTAGCCACTCAATTCATGCAGGTATTGAAAACAAACCAATGAATTGTCCGATAAATTTACTCACCTCAGTAACAGATATAGATTCAGTACGCACAAGAAAGTGAACAATCATATAACCTGTGCGATTATGCCCATGGGTGCAATGTACAAGTATGTATTTCTTTTCATTTGTTCTTTGGGAGCAAAAATCTTGAACCTAAAATGAATATCTAACAAGTATAAATCATAAAACCTCAAGTAAGATATCAAGCACTGTACCTCCATTGTTAGGAACACTAACAAGAAAGACAATACTTGACTATCAAATTGTGAGCATTAATCAAAAGAATCAGTAAAAGTAATGTTCGTAAATTCTAACAGTTAACACTATCAATACTGAAAAAAGGAGCTACCTCATCACAGAATTTTTTTACAGATTCATCATCAGGTACAGCATCTCTTCCCTTGCATCTTATCTGCACAAGCAAATAGAAAGTCTAAGGTCAATTGCAATTCACATTTCATAAACAATAGGATGAAAGATATTGTTACCTTGACATGACTAATTCCTTCTTTTGTCCAATCTGATAGAGGATAATAACGAGTAGTATTTGTCAGATCAATCACTAAACCAAGCTGCAAAAAACATAAAGTTAAGCACTATGAAGCTGGTTGCAACGCATTTTATACAACACTACAAAGAAAACAAGTATTCATTCATGGGACACAATGTAAAGTCACAATAATGAAAGATACTCCTTTTTTTTTAAGGATACTCTTAAATTGCTTGAAATTGTTTTCTTATCCCCGCAATCTTTGGTACAGCTATTCAGGTAACAGATAAAACATGTAAAAGACTCCACAATGTTTCAAATTCTGCTCTTTCCGTGGTTACTAATCTTTCTATGTTAGCACGGACAAAATATAAATACTACTATCCTCATTCTTCCTGTTTCTACCTCTTTGTCATCAAATCCTAAACCATAATATAAGCCATCTTATGTCACTTTACACCACATTCATGTAAAGGACATTGCATTGTGATATATATATATATATATATATGTGTGTGTGTGTGTGTGTGTGTGTGAACAATAGAAAGTTCCTTTAAGTGTTGTGATGCAACAAAATGAAAAATTGTTTAACATGGCAAAATAAAAAGTTCAGTCACACAAAAAAAGATTATGAAAAGTCACATCAAAAGATTCAAACCAATCCATTCTATGACTTATCTATTTCTATCGGCAACTTGTGCAAATCATACATACTTATCTCCACACAGAATATATTAATCAGAGGAAATTATTTATTACTGTGCATTTGATGTACTTACTTCCCGACCTAAGACTCTTTGTTGATGAATCGCTTGTTTAGGAGTATATTTTTTTTCATGTGGAATGTAATCATTGAAAGATTCACCAAGTGGAACCTTTGAAGGGATTATGCGTCCTAATTCTTGTCCATGTGCTGGGCAGTCAAACCAACCTGTCACATACAATCAACTAAAAATAAAAATCTATAAAAGATAAAGCACAACATCAAAGACTAATGTTATTACAAGAATGAAGAGCACTAAAAAGGAGTTCAACTTCGTAAAGAAAATTGTAGCCTGGTGTAATAAATGGAAATGGGCATGATTGTTAATTTTGTTAAGGATTGATGGGTTAGGAAATTAGCTGAGTAAAATTTATATATAGGACCCTGATATATGGAAATGGGATATCCATTAATAAAATTGTTGAGGAATGTTTTGATTCCTTGAGTGGGATAGTAGAGAGATACGTATGTGTGTAATTTTATGTGCTAGTGTTTTCTAAGCAAAGGTGATATCCAACTCAATCTTTAACAGTGGTATCGGTTAGTCAACACCAATGGAGGGTTTTACAGCAAACAAAGATTTGGAAGTTTGTATTGAGGGACTCAAGAAGTTGCTAGAGACTTCACTTCACAACAAGATAACAAGAAGTTGATTGAAGAATCACAACAAAGCAATAGGAAGGACGTGGATTTAATGAAGGCTTTGCTTCAAGAAATGTGGATCATGATGAATTCCATCTGTGCATAAGTCGGATCACTCCACCGAATGAAACAATAGGAGATTTCACTCTGGTATCTAGCATGATTGTGGAGCATGCACAAATTCCATTTCCCAATGCCTATAATTGTTGTGAATGGTGTGCTACAGTTGAACAATTCTTTGATCTTAAAATGACTCGTGAGGATAAACGTGGTAAACTTTTGCTTCTGTCTATGGAGGGTAAGGCATTCATGTGGCAGTGGCATTACTCTGCACAAAGCCAAACTACAAAGAAAGGGTGGCAATAGATCTTGCAAGATGTGGCAAGTTTTGATGCAGGTGATTGCAATGATCCAATTTCGAAATTATCAAAACTGGGACAACAAGGTTGCTAGATTATATTGAGCATTTTGATGAACTATTTGCTCAAGTTGATGTGACAAAAGAAATGGGTGAGTTTTTTTTTTGGGGAGGTTTGCACACTTCCTTGGAAAATTCTGTGAGGATTCATAACCCTATGAACACAAGATGTAATGAGATTAGCACGCTTACAAGATGATATACTTCAAGATATGGAAAAGAAAATTTCTAAGACCAAGCAATCTTACGTAGCATGCCACAAGAGCAATACAAGAAACTAGTCCTTCTCAAACCAGACACAAAGATCCACTCCTGTGACCAATGTTCAACACCATCAATCGGTCTTGTCTTCGGGTTCAAGTTCCATGACAAATTTGAAGGGCTATAATCTAATTAATGCAAATAAGAAAGAAATGAATGACAGAATTGCAAAAGGTCTATGTCTATTTAGTGGTGAGCAATGGGATAGATGTCACAGGCAAAAGTGCAAAGTATAGGGTAAGCTTTGTGCCTTTTTTTTTTTTCACAAGGTGACGTGGAGGTGTCAGTGATACTGAACTAGATTCAAGTGAGGTGCAGGCAACTTTGGCAATTTGTTCACCAAGAGGATGTACATATATCTCTCTATGCATTGAAGGGCGTAACAGGTGGACAAATATTGCAATAGGGAGGCACAATCAAAAAGTATGAGGTACATGTAGACATATTAGACCAAAGGTTCAAAAAAGGGAATCAAGTTGTCATTGAACTTCTAGTCCATTGGAATCATACTAGAATCATACGAGCCCGAATTATGCTATTTGGCATGAGTTGTTCCAATTGAAAAAGCAATTTCCTAATGTAAAATGGTAGGAAGTATGGAGCAAAGGTCCTTGGGGACAAGGCCTTCACAAGATGGGGACATTGTAATAAGTAGAAATAGGCATGATTGTTAATTTTGTTAAGGATTGATGGGTTAGGCAGTTAGTTGTGATTAAAAGTTACAATAGGACCTTGATGTATGGAAATGGGATATCCATTAATAAAATTGTTGAGGAACTCTCTGTGTAATGTTGTGTGGTAGTGTTTTTTGAGTAAAGGTGAGGAAAAGAGTAAGATTGATATCCAACTCAATCCTGGAGACAACTATGAAAAAACAACTTATTAGAAAACCATTCATACATAATCTAATAATAACATGGAGAGTGGCAAATTAGTTAAAGAAAAAGGTCTTCTTCATGCAATGGTGACTTGTAATTGTGAGTTCAAACTATGGGAATGTGTACATTACACAATACTAATAGTAGTCAACTTCAATTTTCGAAGAAGACTAATGATTAGCCAAAAGATAAAAAAAGATTCTATCATAAAGGCCATGAAATATGCCCGTATATCACAATGCATGTTGCTTATAATTAATAACACTTTCACAAAAGTAGCTTACCCATATTGCACAAGTGAGACATTTAACATACACAACCATCTTCCATATATGCCCACAATTGGTATAACCTTTTTGGAGGAATATTCAAAAATCTCTTTCATGGAGCCATTATGAGGAAAAAACGATTATCTCACTATAATAAGTTGAACCAAAACACGATAACTCTAGTTAAGGGAAAAAGTAACCCTCCAATGCCAAAGGTAACTTATAGCTTCATTTATTTACAGCAACTCCATAATTTATATAGTTAAGTTCCTAATAGCAAAATAGAAAATACACTAGAATGAGATCAAAGTAGTGGGCAACATCTTCACAACGTAATAGCCTATAATTGACAACCAAATCCGTCTGTACTGTATTGAAGATAAATAAAAACAAAAACCCACCATCAGGAACCATGTTCCTATCATAAGGTCTAGAATTCATATTGTAAGGTCCCCGTTCATGCCCTCGATCCATGTACGGGGGCTTTCTTTTCAAACCTCTGCGCGTATCCTCATTATTCTGTTGCATGAAGAACTCACAATAAGAAATAGAATGAGAGATATCTGAACAAAAAAATCTACAAAAGATAAACAATTCAACAATAATCTAAGACAATGCAGAACATAAAATTGCAAGTAGTAGAATCAGTTGAACAAGTACAGCTGAAGTGCAGTAGCTACAGTTCCACACACACACACACGTATATACCAGAACAACCAAAAGGTCGTTGTGCAGGCAGTTTTGCACGGTGAAATTCATTGGCACAAGACAAAACAGCAAAACGTTACCCTAAAATACTTTCATAGGTACCATAATACTTTAAGACAGACTCTCACAAAGGAAAATCCACAAAAAGCATGATAAATGTGGATACGGTTATTCACGCGTCACTGAATATGGAAAACTACTTGTATTAGATTGTGAAAACCTGACATCAGATTATGCATTACATCTACCGGTGATAATCCATGAACAAAACAAAAAGAAAACAGAGAGAAAACAGTGTGTCTTGGATTCTCGAAAATAAAGAAATAAGTTGAATTGTTCTGGAGAGTTGGGTTTTGGTCCTAGTCGTAATCGTGGTGCTAGGTAAACCTAGATAAAAAAAATAGCGAGTAACGGAAGAAAGGGAATAAGTGAAGAAGTAGAAACAGAAGACATATGCAGATAGTAAAATTATGGTTGCGGAAAGGATGAATCGAATCTACCATGCGATAGCTCATGGGAGTAACAGATTGAGAAGAGTAGGAGAGTGATGTGAGAGCGAATGTGGTTAGGGTTTTTGATGGATGAAGAAATGGAGAATTGATCTTAGAAGGAGAAGAATTTAAAGATCTGTTGTGGTGTGCGCCACCATACATATCCGGGTCTTCGCCCCGTTGTGAACCGACAAAGCCACCCCTTTTATCTCTCTTTTTCTTGTCTTCGTTTTTCACTTTTTTTATTTATTTACCCTCACGTCTCCTGTTTTGTTTTCAAATTTCATCTAACACCTCACTATTTTTTAAATTTAAACAAAATAACAACTGAAATCATTTACGCTGAGGATCTTTCAAAATTTCGATACAATTCAAGTCAAAAAGAATATTGGATCTAAAATCTATATTTATTTTAAATTATTTTAGATTTCTTTAATTCAATTTAAATTGTTTTAAATTTAGATTAAATTTACATTGTAAAGTTAAATTAGATTAAATCTGATATGGAATCAATGTGACATAGAATTGATTAATTGACTTGATTTGGATTTAATCCAACTTAATTAAACATGTTCTCCACTTGATGAATTAGTTGGATATAGGTTCAATTTGACTTTACTCGACCTAGAGTGATCTATCTTAATCTAACTTAAACTCGATTCAACTTGAACCTTATCAAAGTCAACTCGACATTACCTAACCTAATCTTGATCAAAATCAACCTAACTTGAGTCCAACTCAACTCGGTTGAATATAGGACAAGCCGACTCAACTCGACTGGACTCGGGTGAACTCACTTTGACTTGACATGGGATCGGTTCAACTCAACTTGACATGGCTCTAACCTGATGTGAGTCTAATGTCTCAACCCAACACAAATATAAATTGACTTAGCTCAATTCATCTTGGCCCTGCCCTACCTAGGCTCGACTTAACTTGGACTCGGCAAGACTCAACTCAATCTGGATCTAATCCGATTAGACTCATCCTGACCTGAGCCAAGCCCAACTCGATTGAACATTGGCTCACCCCGACTCAGATCAACCTTGGCCCAAGCTAACTTGATTCTACCTAATGTGGACTTGACCCAACTGAGTTTGACATGACCTCAACCCAATGTAGGCTTAATGTCTTGACCTAGGCCCGCCCAAACCAAACTTGACTCAACATGAGTTTGGCCTAACTCAGTTGAACATGTTCTCGACCTAACTCGTCCCAACCTAGGCTTGAGCTGACTCTTCTCAATTGGGCCCACGCTGACTTTTCTCAATTTTAGCCAAAGCTAACTCGACTTGACCTAGTCACAATCGACTTAAATCATCCTAGTATGGCTACTTGGCTCGACATAGGCTCGAGCTAACTTAGCTCAACCTAGGCCTCCGTTAACACTGCTTGACTTTGGCCCAAGCCCAAGCTACTTGATTTGTGCATGGTTCGACTTAACATAAGCTCGAGCCGAATCCACTTGACTTGGCCCAGTTTAACTTAACTCAACCTTCAGATTAGCTAACTCGACGGGACTTAGGCCGACTAAGCTTAACCTAAGCTCAAGCTAACTTGGCTCAACCTTGGTCCAAGACAACTTTACTCAAGTTGGGCTTTGAAGGTCAATAAAGATTATCCTTGTCTTTTAAAGGTCATTGTATTGTTTTGTACATCCACATTCCACTGTAGTCCTAAGAATGTAGCATTCATAAATAATTGTTCATATAGACGTGTCATATGTGTATGTTTAAATTCTCTCAAATATGTTATGAGAGACAATTAGTACACACGAAAAACATAGGAAATTCGAACAATCATCAAATAATAAATTGCACAACACAAATGATACAAATATATGTATCTTTAAATCCTTTCTATTATGTTATGAGAGACAATTGGTACACATGAAAAACATAGGAAGTGAAAACAATCATTAAATAATAAATTACATAACACAAATGATACAAATATATATATATATATATATATATATATATATATATATATATATATATATATATATAAGATAGTTGATACAATCTAACAAACTCACTCATACAAGCATATGATACAATTATTCAGCCTCATTGATACAAACATAAATGATGTGAGTAGTCATATTTATTGGTATAACTACAGATGACACAATTAGTCAGACTCACACTGATATAAGTACAAATAATAACACTGGTCAGAATCATATGACACAAATAGTCAGAATTAAATGATACAAAGTCAGACTCAAATGATACAATTGAACAACTCAAACAATACAATTAATTATACTTTGTGATATAAGTATAAATGATACAATTAATCAAACTAATTGATAAAATTAATCAGGTTCATGATGCTGAGTAGTCAAACTCATTGATATAGTACTCACTAATACAATCAGACTTACTAATGTGAGTACAGATAATTAATGAGACTCACTATTTAATCCACATGCATTAATTAATCTTTTGTAGTAATTATTTAGGATAAATTAGCTTTTCAAATCCCACTTATTTCAATTCCCAATGTCCAACATTCAACTACATATCATTTAATTTACACTTTTCTCAAAGTATAATTAACTATAAAGCAAACCATAACATCTAACCCATTATTTGATTCATGTCCAACAATTTAAATCATCCATATAATGACTAATCAAAATAAAGGAGCTTATCAAATCCCACTCATTTCAATCCTTAAGGTCTTCAACTACGTCTAATTTAAATTTGCTTCTCTCGACATAGGCTGACATTAGATGTAAGATAAATTGACAATTCCGATTTTAAGCAAAAGGAAAATCAATCAAACAAAACAGCGAGATGAGGAACACCTCACTTTATTTGTTTCTTTTGCTTAGCCATTTGTCTTGGATGTTATGCGGATGAAACTCAATGTTTGATGGCAAGTTGTAGCAAAAATTGCTTAAATTTCTTATATGTGAATTGTTGACCATTATTAGTGATGATACAATGTGATAATCCATGTCTATATACAACATTTTTCCAAAAGAACTTCTGCATTTGTTGAGTCATAATGGCTGTCAATAACTAGACTTCTATCTATTTAATGAAGTAATCAATAACCACTATTAAAATTTTTACTTTTCATCTTTGTTAGCACCAGTGGGCTGCTATGATTATTTGATGAAGCCAACCAAGTGAAGTTCAAGACCCTAAGAGCATATGTGGAATGCATGAAGACTTCATGAAGATTGAAGACTTGGTCTAGAACTTAAGAGTGTGTGTTGTGGGGTAAGGTTGAGGTCTAATTAGTGAAGCATGCAATCTTAATCAATGATAAGCTCCAAATATATTTTCTGAATTAACAAAAGTTTTGAAAAATCATTAAAATCAAAACTTGCGTTTTAAATAACTGTTTTAACTAACTGGAGAAAAACAGTAGACTATTTAATTGACTAAATTTTTAAATGACAGTTATGTTTAAATAGCTGGCGCAAAATTTTTGGAGGTTAACGAAAATCATTTTACACATTTTCTGAGCACGAAAATTTGAGATTCCAAAGAGAGAAAAAAGAGCAAATGCGCCCGCGAGTCTTATGATCAAAGATCAATCAAAGTTTTCATCAAGAACGGTTTTCTTGAACTGCTGCTGGAGCTATCATCTGACTGAGACTGTTCTTCGCTGATTTGATCATCAAGACTAAGCCTTCTATACCTTTACTTGTTTCTTTTGTATTCGTTTGTATAGAAGTGCTTGTATTACAGTAACCTTGTTCGTACATCATCTGTTTTGACATTTATTCTGAGTTCTTGAATTGCCTGGGTTGGTAATTCTGTTCTGTACAGTGGGCTCTGTACAGGGTGCGACTTGCTGTGGGTTTCAGCAAGGGTCTTCGTGAAACACACAGTGGGTTTCTGTGTGGTTTCCTGTTCTGCTGTGGGATCAGCAGTGGTCTACTGCGAGTTGCAGTGAGACAGTTCTAGGTTATACAGTGGGTTCTGTATAACGTTACTTGCTGTGGGTTTCAGCAAAGGAGTTCTTGAAGCACACAGTGGATTCTGTGGTGTTTCTTGGTCTGCTGTAGGGTCAGCAGGGGTTGGCTGCAGAGTGCAGTGTTGTCTTGCTGTAGGCAAGTGTTGTAAACTGGATCAGGTTGATCAGTTTAGTGAAATCCTTACTGTGTGTGAGGGAGGGACTGGACTTAGCCCTGCTGTTGGGTGAACCAGTATAAAAATCTGCTGTGTCCTTATTCTCTCTTGCTCTATTTCTTTATTGTTCTTGTTGAATTTCTTGAGTTTTTCATAATTAAGCGAATCTTACTAATTGAATAGCTTCATAATTTTCAGAAAATCTGTTTAGAAACAACCTAAAATCTTTTATTTCATTTTAACACAGTTTAATCCAAACTGTTTTGAATCTGTTAAGAACCAGTATATCAGTTTCCTGCAAATCAGCAGTTTCGCAATTTGCTGGGTTAACTGTTTATCAGTTTGTTTTTCCAAAAAACTAAATTTTTCACTGTATAAAACTGGTTTCAGAATCTATAATTGAACTATAATTGATTTAAGACTTAAACATCTTTTAATTAGTGTTTCTTTAATAAAAAGAATTTTATTTCTTGATTGACTCATTATAATTCGAACTGTTGATTGAATCAGAGTTAATCAATTCATTCTGTGTGGTTAACTTCTATTCTGTTTCTGTGCAGTTAACTAAATTGCTTCTGCACTTACATTCAAATTCTGATAAAATTGTTTGACTTGCTGCATTGTACTGTGACTGGATTATATTCTGTTTACTGGTTCATTCTACTGTCTTGCTCAGTAAAGTCAATAAAGATCCAGTTTATTAAACAACTTTGAATTTCTTAAAAGGTCAACTAGTTTTTGGAAAAGATTTTGAAATCCAATTCACCCCTCTTGTATTTCAACCAAAACAGTTCCTTTCAATCTTGTTAGTGGGGATGGATGGAAGATGTTTATTCTCGTGTTATAAATGGGTAGGAAGTGACTACCGAATGAAGCTCTTTTGGAGGGTGTAAGTGAAGAGAGTCAAACTTCTGATGTTTTTGACATTTTTAGGTAAATGTATGAGTATCATTTCAAAGACTGGGCTAGTAGTACCCTACTCTTAAAAACCCTCGTTACCATGTGTCTGGGATCTTGAGTACGTCTTGTTTATTCCTTGATGTAACTCCAAAAAAAAGTATTGGTCTTGATCTTCATTTAAGCATTTGAACAATTGAAAATGAAATTTTCTCTGAAGAGTTTTTCATGCATAAAATGAGACTTGTTGAGGTACTTTCTTAACTTTTAGTCACAAGTAGATTTAATGCGTAATCTAATATCACATTTTTAAATAAGTTTTTTTTAAAACAAATAATGTTTTGAATTTCTTTTAAATCTCTTATCTTTTCAAAATATATGTTTTTGAATTAATTTTTAATATTTTAAAAGTAAAAATACTCCAGAAATCTTGTGTTAACATAAATTTGTTATTATAAATATAAAATATACTTTATGTATTCAAGTACACTTTTAATATGAATTTTGATAAAATATATAGTATATATGTGAAAAGTATTTATTTATTATGACTATTAGTTATACAAGACAACATTGGTGTCGTGTTTTATATATAAACTAAAATGTTGGTATAACAATTTATTTTAAAAAAACTATTTATTTTATAGACCATCTTTTTACTTTGTACTATTTACCATTTTGTTTGAGTGAGGAGTGTGGGGGAATAGTAAGGAGTAGTTATAAACGCTGTTTACATCTTCTACCTGTTTGGTTTTTAGGCTCTA
>Ga0209700_103954_pt1 | contig 27556 bp, 19 predicted proteins | sample SiratroredBW_FD_187528 | JGI IMG/M metagenome (GOLD analysis project Ga0209700, IMG submission 187528) | Root nodule microbial communities of legume samples collected from California, USA - Siratro red BW (SPAdes) (version 2) | ecosystem: Host-associated > Plants > Roots > Nodule | place: USA... | reverse complement strand
AAAAAAAAAAAAAAAAAACCTTAACCGTCACCAAGTTTGATACTATTATAGAAGAAGCCAACTTAGTGATTAAGTATCAAAATACATATAGTAGTGAAAAAAATGAGAAGAAGATTTTTAAACTTTTAGATTTTGGATAAATTTATCTGTATAAACACTTGCAGCATAAGAAAATATTAAAAACATAAAATGATTTTTTATAAGTTATATATATATATATATATATATATATATATATATATATATATATATATATATATATATATGAAATGACATACTTTTATATGATGCTTTTACATTATTTGTGATTTTTAAGATCATAAAACTTGAAGAATTTGTGAATTAAAGTTATTTGTGAGTATTAAACATATCATTTATGTTGTAACACACATTTATTAATTTTATTGATATTCTAACTCACATAACTAAGATACCTAATAATGAGAAGTTGAATGAATATATATCTTAGAGATTAAGAGTATGAATCAAAACACATATTAAAAGTTTGGTTAAAGATATTTTAAACTTATTCTGATTTTATTCGAGATTGTATATTTAAGGTGTTAAAATAGGTACGGTGGTTAATATTTTATATAAAATGTTTAAAATGAATCTTTTGAAAGATGCTAATAAATATTTTTCTGATCAATATTCTAAATATGTAGATTTATGTGTGATTTAGATATATTTTGAGAATGTATTCTATGAATAGAAATATGAATTGTGTGTGATTATGTTTTTCAATTAAATTGAATGAACTTATGATTTATGGATTTATTTTGTTTATTTTTTTTAGCTTACCATTGTTGCTTATATAATAATTTTTAATGAATATCTTGGATATATAATACGATAGCATAGGCATGTGTAAAATCGCAACCTTAATGTTTTATTTTGTTTTCTTTATCAGCACCACATATATATACTATATATACACACTATGTCTAAGTCTACTTGTTATATGGGCTCTTTTATAGATTTTTTTTTTTTTTGTGTGTGTGTTATATTTTAAATTATGTATTTGAAAACAAAATAATGTAATTTTAATTAAGATTATAGAATCCAAAACATTATTTTGAATTAGATAATATGACACAATATTTTAAATTTCATAATTTTAAACATGGTTATATGGTTACTTAAGAAACCACTATTTAAATGTTCAAATTGCATGTATACTTAATTAATAAACTTTTGGAAAACATTCCTGCACACTACAATTTTCTGTAACCCGACCAGTACTGTTTTTCGGCTTTTTCTTCTTGCACCTCTTATATTTCTTCCGGCACCTCCATAATTTTTAAAATGATATTTTACCTTTTTTTTTAACATCTTGGATTATTCATTCCAGAAATTTTATAGAACACACTTTTCAAAATTCCTAGAAGATACTTTAAGGATTTTCGAAACAGAATTTCCAGAAAGCATCAAATACATTTTGGAAAAAAAAATTCAAAACAACGTTTGTAAAACAAATTTTCCAAAACTTTTATAATACATTTGAGAATGTATTTGAGAATGTACTAGATTTTTAGAACAAACTATGCATAACATAATAAATAGATGGCTTCTTCCTACATCTTTATAGCATCTTTCTGCACTTCCATAATAAATATTAAAATATAGTTTTGTTCTTTAAAAATATATTTTAAATCAATCATATCTTTCACCCCATTTACTTACAGATTATATATTTGGCAAATCATTTGATTCTTTGAATGACTTGCAGATTATGTAATCTGCAATGACTTACAGATTATACAATCTACAAGTCATTGGAATTTTTGAATGAATGATTGTGTAATCCGCAAGTCATTCAAGACTTTTATAATCCGTAAATGTTATATATTTACGAATGTTACAATTCGTAATATTTTTTCATACACTTCTATTATTATGGATTGTATAATCCGTAAAATTCTACGATTTTTAAATTGCTTATAGATTACATAATTTGTAACTTATAAATTCTTCATTTTAGAATCTATAAATATATATTACTTACATATTCTTCACTCCATAAATATATATCACTTACATATTCTATGATCCATAACAACTCATGTTCTAATACTAATGATATTTATATCTTTTACTTATGTCATGATGGGAAAAGTAAAATTTATATAGGTGCAGGAAGATACTATAGAGGTGCAGGAAGAAGAAGCAGTCGAGATACGCTTCCAAGCTGTGGGCTATCTACACTGCCTTTGCTTATTGCTATCTTGCACCCCATCTTTTTTAATTGATGAATTTGTCCTTGTTATTTTATAACTACCATGGTAATGGAAGTGATGGAGAAATCTTGAAGGTAATTTAAGTTTCGCTATTTTCCAAAATCTGTAATCACATTGGAAAATTTCAGAATTGAAATGTCAAAAAAAAAAAAAAAAAAAAAAAAAAAAAAAAAAAAAAAAAAAAAAAAAAAAAAAAAAAAAAAAAAAAAAAAAAAAAAAAAAAAACTAATTCTATCATCGAGGAAAATAGGATAAATATGTATAATAAGTATTCATACATTTAGTTTTCAGTATAATAATAAAAAATATAATATAAAAGTTTTAATTATGTTAATCGTACAGATAACTGAATATGTATATAATTTTTAATAATTATTACGTTTATTAAATAAAAAATTAATATTAATATATAATTAAATTTGAAAAAATTCAAACATAAATTACATATTTAATTATTTCAATTATTAATAGAATTTAAAATATAATTAAAATTATCTTTTATTGTAATTTATCCTAGAAAATATTTTGAAATTCTAGATTGAAAAATTCCTTAACTATTATAATTACAAAATTAGGCAATAGACAATTCAAAATTTAATTTTTACTTGTATACTGTTAATTCGAAATAGTATCATAAACACTATACAAAACTATATATGGTCAAAAGAACATAGGGAGAAAAACTACATTTTTATTATTTTATATAAAGAGTACAGTATTTTCCTTTAACATCACACACCAATTTTTTATTTTTATTTTTCTTTAATAGAATATGTTATAGTTTTTTCTTTTAAAGTTAAAAATTTAGTACTATAATTTTTTTAATAAATTATATTATTTTTTATTGTTTGTTTTATTGTTATTTTCATTTTTTTATTTTAATTATTTGTTTTTTTCTATTTTAGTTATGAATTTTTATGATGTTATTTTTTATACAAATAGAAAAAAAAAACTCCAACATTCACTCATTTTTCAATTAAGAGTAAGGTATGACAAAATTATCAATGCAAATAACCTGATCTTAACTTTCTTTTGATAGTTAAAATCAAGATTTTGAATAAGATGGTGAAGACTTCATAAGATGGTAAATGGTGAAATCCTAACACGAATTATAGATGTTATGTTTTTATAAATAAATAAATAAATATATATATATATATATATATATAAAATAACATTTTTGACAAAATAAATAAATAAAAGAAATTAAAAAATATATATTTTTGGAATGATTCAACCTTGATACAAAATTGTTTAAGTTATAGTCTCATTTTTTCTATTTTAGTTAATGTATTACATGAGAAGTAATTAAAAAGATTAACTAATGCATAAGATATATTATGAACAATTAATAACAATGTAAAATAAACACAAATCAAATATATACACACATAACTAAGAAATGATATAAAATATTGTAATGAAATCAATTCATTTGTTAATACTTCATCAAACTTAAGTTTACAAAATCAACCACTTTGACAATACTTAATAAAACTTAAGTTTATCTAATATAAATCATTCAAATTAAAATGAAAATTAAAGGGACCTTCATTAGTTTTATCTCCTTCATGAAGCATATTAATAAGAATATTCTCCTTCTCTCAAGTTAGACGACAAGAACATCATCATCTTCCTCACCACCTTGGACTTGACCTTCAACCAAGTGTTCATCATGTCCAATTGAATTGGGAGTGTCATTTAAATCTATATTTTCATTGTCTTCTCCTCCTTCAACATTTTGCATAATCCATTCATCATCTGATGAAATATCGTCAAGTTCAAACTCCTGAAGTGACCTTCTTCCATCTTCCTTTTCCTTTTCCTTGGCTAATTTTGAATTAACCATGACATAAACAACATCATTCATAGTTTATTGTTTCAAGTGATTTCTCCTCTTTGTGTGGATCTAATAAATAAAAATGCAAATATACATATAAGTAATTAAATAAATACAAATGTAAACATACACATAAGTAATTACTAATTTAGTATATTTTAAGTGTAATTTCACAATTTTTAAGTTCTTACCATCTCAAATGCGCTCCAGTTACGTTCACATTCAGAAGAACTACATGTCAAACTAAGTACAAGAATAACAAACCTTTGAAGCTCTGAATGTTCATCTCCATAAGAGTCCCACCAAGCTGTTGGAGTCTTTTTTCCAATCGCCTTAACAGCCAAGGGGTTACCAATCAATTTTTCTTGGTTCTTGAAATCTTCTAATTGCAAATGAATCAAGTGTTGCTCCTCTGAGTAAGCCACCATCATTTGTATACATTGCAGTATTTTAACTTTTGTATCAACTTAAAACCGGGTGAATAATGAAATTTAGGATTCAGAAAATAGCCTACAACATGCAAAGGTCTATGGAGCTGGTTGTTCCATCTTTCATCAATAATATTCCACAAATCTTCATAACTAAAAATTAAAAAAAAAATTAATGTTCTCCAATTTCTAAGGGTCAATCTAAAGATAAAATAAGATTTCAATTAGGAGATTAGTAAATTATTTACCTTTTCTTACACCATTAAACTCTTTTTGTATCTAGCTCGATCCATTGCCTTTTAGATGAAACCCATGACTGGTTTATCATCAAAATCTACCATTCTAAGCACTTGCATTGTAGGAAATGCACCCTTCAAACATATGACAATACTTTTCCAAAATTCTTTATCCAAAACCACCTCTTCAACTGAACTTCCATCCTTTGTCCTTGCAAAATAAGTATCCTTCCACTCATCACTAGTAAAAATTCTAATCAAAGGGCCCTTATGTTCTAGAAGATAACCTAATGTTAAGTAAGAGGTGGCAAAACGAGTTAAACCTGGCCTTAACAAGTCTCTCCCCTTTGTGAAGTGATGTAGCACAGAAATTAAAGATGTCCTAGAATAAATATAAATAGTATTTTTTCTATCTTTTGGAATAGTATTTTGATGATCAGGTACCTTATTTTCAAAATCTTCTAACATCAAGTCAATGCAATGTGCTGTACATGGAGTCCAATAGAGCGTCTTCCTTTTCCTCTTTAACAACTCACCAACTGCTTTATAATTGATAGTATTAGCTGTTACAATTTGGACAACATTTTCCTAACCGACTTCTTCAACAATGTCGTCAAACATCTTACAAATTTTATCAGCTGTTTTTGAGATAGCAGAATCAATAGATTTCAGAAAAAACAGTCCCCTTTTGACTGTTAACTAAGAAGTTTAATATAGTCCTTCTCCTCTTGTTAATCCACCCATTAGTCATTATTGTTCAACCTGTTTTCTTCCATACATTTCTATGAACCTCCAAAACATCTTTTGTTGCCTTAACTTTTTTCTTTTAAGTATTTTACTATTATCTCAGGGCCATAATTTGCAATTGACTCAACCATTCTCTTAAATGATTTGCTTCTTGACACATCTCTACAAGTACTTTCTCTTTGGTCGTCCTTCTTAAATAGCTGATTAATTGTGGTATATGAACTGGTTGTCCTCTTCTTAAAAATAGTTCACATTCTCCTTTTTAGTCCTTTCTTTTTTTCAATTTCTATAGCATCATCCTTAATATCAATACTTATTTTTTTCCATTAGTTTTTGTTGCAAGCCTACAACAACTTCAAACATTTCTCTTTTTATCTCATCAGTCACACTTCTGCAGGCAACTACGTCCTCTTGAGTTCCTGCCAAGTGGTGCTTCAAGCAGTAAACCCCTCATGTTATAGTTTTTTTGACAAAATTTGCATTAAATCTTTCTTATAGATCACCGTCAATACATATTTCATGTTTCCAAGAGTATTTTTTTTCCACCTTTTTAGTGTGAACATTTTTGTGAGAAGGAACCTTTTTCAGCAACAACATCATTAGAGGGAGGATTAGAAATTCTTGAAGCCAATATATAACATGCTTCTGCAATTTATTTTGTAAAATGAATATAAGTGCATAAAAAAAGAGAGACATAGCCAAAAAAGAAGAAATAAAAGTGAAAGAGATAAAAACAAAACCTTCAGTTTTTTTAGTCTGTTTTTTGAGTCTGAGTGAAGTGGTGTCTTACGAACAAGAAGATACAAAATCAAAATTGTCCAAGTGTGTGAGGTATAGAGTGTGAATTTTTTTGGCTAATAAGGAGAAGTAGAAGAAAATCTTGTTAGTGTATACTTTGATGACTTTAAGTATATGACTGATGTTTTAGAATTTGGCCCGAAGAGGAAGAGATGATTAAAATTGTCTTACTTAAATTAATTTTTTTTATTTTAATTGAATTTAAAATAAAATCCAATCAAGAAAAATGAATGACCAAAGACTCTTCATTTGCCTTAATTAAATTAAATTAATTTCATTTTAATTGTATAATGAGCTGAAGAAAAAAGAATTTTTATTTAAAATTTAAAATGAAATTGGAAATTTGAATGATAAATAAACATATAGGAGAATAAGAGACTCAAATTTATTTATTTATTTTTTCTAATGTTAAATACATTAATTTTAATTAGGTGATATTACCTTAAAGCAAATAACATAAAATTAGAATTCAATTATATTAAATTTTAATAAAATTATATTTGTACATAAATCACATTTTTGCGATTTTGTATCCGTACGATCTTACCATGATTAAAGAAAAAAGGTGAACATTATCTTATAAAAAAATAAATAAGGGAAAATTGTGGTTTGGCATATAACAAACATGGAGCAAAAACTTAACAGAAGTCTATAACGTTAACTTAAGATATTTTTGTGAAATAGTTAAAAAAAATCTCAACAAACTTTCACCACATTTTAATAAATATATTCAAAACCCTCTTCTTCTGGCTGGCAAGTGTTCAGAGTTGCATTGGAAAAAAAGCTCTTCAAGGTTAGAAAGTGCCCTTCTACCTTCTGCTCATTTACATTATCTGATGGTCTTTTTTGCTATGGCTTAAACAAATTTAATTTAATAGAGTTCTGTGTTTTGTTGTTTCAAAATATTAAACACGACTCGCTAAGATTCTGCCAGTATCTGTCGTGATTGTGTTCTTTGTTACTATAGCCGTGTTTTATTTTCGTTTTCCTTCCTTATTAAAAGGAGGAAGGGATTTGGTTTAGAACGGTGAAGAACAAAAATTAGGTAGGGAACATCTTAATATTGGAAGATTTTGAGAAAAGAGAAAGTGATTTTTAATTTTTTGAACTGAGCAAATTACTCTAAAATCTACACTTCATCGTTTTCATTGAGTCTTTTCTTAAATTTCTGTTTCAGTGATTAGCTATGGGTGGAAGTTCTATTGATGATGATTGGGAGCTCACTTCGTCTTCATCATTCTCATTATCTAATGAGGTTCGGACAATAGTCTTAGTTGGACGAACTGGTAACGGCAAGAGTGCAACTGCTAATACCATTCTCGGAAAGAAGGTCTTCAAGTCAAGGGCTAGCTCTTCTGCTGTATCCACTTCGTGTGAATTGCAGAAAGCAGAACTAGAGGACGGACAACGTGTTAATGTTATTGACACCCCAGGTAAAAGCCTATCAATTTAGAAGCGTGTGTGAGTCAGAATTATCCGGGGTACTTTCTAATGATGCCATCCTAAAGGAACATTTTAGTTGAGTTCCTTAATGGACTAGTCTCAATGAGATTGCCAATTGCGTCAATTGGCACAGGTTTAGGCAAAGGTTGGAACCAACTACTTCAGTCTCATAAGATTTGTCACTAATAGCAAGAAGGGTTGAGTGAGTGAGAATCCTGTGGGTTGGGTTGCAAAGACTTAATTACCGTAGAACATGAATCTCTCGTATTAGGGCTGAGGCCTTTGTTTCAAACGTGGGTAATACCATAGCCCAAGTCATCTGTGCCAACAATTTTAGAACATAGAGATCCAAATATTGAATCTCTAATAGCCATGGAGGAGTGGATTGGCTGGAACAACTTGGAAAAACCATAATAGATTGGAGGAGGGGTTGACTTATTGCTAGGAATGATTGGTTGGAACAACTTGGAAAAAACATAATAGATTGGAGGAAAACACTGACTCTTGATGAGAATGGAGTAACTATCACTCTAAAAGGGAATCACCACATACAGGACGTACCAAACTATAGCTTTATGGGGTATTTTACTAGAGATGGCAGAAGACTATGAAGTGGACTTGAAGAATACTAAAAAAAATAAGAACATGTGGGTGATACTTGTGCTATAATGATATTCTCATTGAGTATGAACTACAACAAATTCTACAGTCTCATGCAGTCTCACGCCTTTGCTTCCAAATTCCAAAGATACTAAAGTTTGTTTCCAAAGATACTAAGGGCTTCCTCTGTGCTAAGTCTTGCCCTTGATTAAGATTTTCCTTGCCACATTTCCGATTCTAACTTAAATTGATTTCTCAAAGGAATTTATTATAGAATGTGTTGCATTCGGGTCATGGGATTGATGCAGGATCATTGACCCGTAACTTATTTTAACAAGGCACTATCCTTAGGCATGTTATCAAAGTCAGCTTATAAGAAGGAATCATGGCTCTTACCTTATCAATTCAACATTGGGGACTTTATTCCTCACATAGAAGTTTTAAGATATTCACAGATCACTGCATCCTAGAACAATGTCAACTTTCCAACTACCTAATTGAGCTTATTTATAAGCCTGGGCCAGAATAAAGCATTTGGTGGTTTTTCTAGTAGGGACAACAATGGTAATCTAAACTCCCTTTCTGTGATCTCTTATTGGCTGAACTTTCCCTAACTAAGGTAAGAATTATTCTTGATCCCGATTTGAACCAATTAAAGGATATGCTATATAGGTTGATTCGAGTTCTAGACTAGCTTGTGAGCTGAGGGAAGGTTTGTTTTTTTGAAGGTTGAGTTGATGTTGCCCAAGCAGTGCACCCACATTCATATCCTTCTAACTGAGTTTCATTCCACTTCAGTTATTGCAGGGACTTTCTTTTGGCAAGGCATGACCAAGACAATCATGTAATTTATTCGTGGCTCCAATGAGTGTCAAAAAAACTAACATTCTGCAACCTCTCCCTATTCCAGAATTGACTGGGAAAGACATTTCCATGGATTGTATCACTAGGCTACCAAGTTACATGGTTATGAGGTCTTTTTTGTGATGGGACTGCTTATCTAAGTATGCTTATTTTCTTGCATTCAAACATCCATTCCCAGCAAAATCAGCGGCTTAGTCTTTTCTTAAAGATGTTAAGTTGCATGGTTCCCAGAGTCAATAGTAGTGATTGTGATCCCTTATTCCTCAGTAGATTTTGGAAGTTGTTTTTGTCTTCAATTCAAGGTACTGTTCTAAGGATTAGTAATTCCTATCATCCTAAAGTCGTTTAGTAACATTCCTTCATTGTTTCTCATCATAGCAATTTGAAGAGTAGTGTATTTTATTATCTTGGGAGTTTTTCTGGTATAACATCCTTTAACACGGCCAAATGCAAAATTCCCTTTGAGGTGATATATGGTCTTCTTCCTCCACTTGTGATTTGTTATTGAAAGGGGAAACTATAGTAGATTCGGTTGCCAAAGTGCTGGTGAATCGGGATGAAGCCTTGTGATTGAAGTGTCATTTCCATTGGAGCTCAACAAACTATGAAAACCGCATGCTGATGTACATAGGAGATAAGGCAGTTTTGCTGAACTTGATTAGGTTTACGTTAGACTTTTAGATGCTGTCGTGATTGGTTGCTTGCTGAATCAATACCACGTTGTCACCAAGGTATCGCAGTCCCTTTTAGGTGGCACTGGTGAATTCATCTACAAGCTCTTATTCTCAGTGACAACATGCATCCATCCCTTTCTAGTGTATTCTTGTAGGCTCAAATTCCCAAGGTCTGGGATCAAATAAGAATAAGTGAAAGGGGCAAAGTTGGTTTTAGAGAGTGTAGAGTTTATTAGGGATGTGGAGAATATCAATGTTAGTGGGAATCTAGAGATTTTTCTCATACCTGGAGGCTATTACTCTTATCCTTCCTTTTTTTTTCTTTTCTCTTCCATTATCAATAAAATAGTGAATTATTCAATATTAAAGTTTTTTTTCCTTCAGTCACATTCATCTTACCTACAAAGTTTCACAGGATTATTTGATTTGGCTTCTGGATCCGAGTTTGTTGGAAAGGAAATTGTCAAATGCATTGATTTGGCTAAGGATGGGATCCATGCTATCATTGTAGTGTTCTCAGTTAGAACGCGCTTTACTGAGGAAGAAGAAACTGCTCTAAGGAGCTTGCAGACTTTATTTGGAAACAAAATCCTTGATTACATGATTGTGGTCTTCACTGGAGGAGATGAATTGGAAGAAAACAATGAGAGCATTGAACAATATTTAGGACATGGTGAATGTCCAAGGACTTTAAAGGTTTTTCTCTAGATTGAACTTTTTTTTCTTATATTTATTGGGTTTTTAACCTTGTTGTAGCAGTTAATGTGGTCTAGTTTTCTGTTTGAATTGAATGATGGGCTCACAAATATTTGAACATATTATACCTTTAGGTCAAAACTTTGATAAATTCATTTGGTTTTTGCAGAAATTTTAAATATACAAATGGTTAGTTTTGCAAATGTTTACATCAATTTCTTTTAGTTATCCAATTTATTTATGCTCTTCATTAAGTGATTACCTAACCTTTAGCATGTATTTTTTAACTCATTTTCCTGGTGCACAAATCTGTATGCATATTTGGATATTCTTTAAGAAAGCACACCTTTATTCCATAGCCTCTTTTTCCCCTAGCAGCTGGTTTTTTTTTTTTTTTAACTAAGATAAAACTGGTTTTATTTTGGGATTTTCTGCTTCTTTTAGTAGCATGATACTCTTCTGTCTTGTCTGAATATATCTTGGATCATAGGAAAGTCCATGTGCAGAATCTCAAAATTCCTAGTTTTGTTGATCATTAACTGAAATATTGAATTTTTGTAGGAAATTCTTGTTTTGTGTAAAAATCGTGTTGTAGTTTTTGATAATAAGACTAAGGATGAAGGGAAACGTTCTGGACAAGTTCAACAACTCCTCTCTTTTGTAAACATTGTTGTATCACAAAATGGTGGACGACCTTATACAGATGAGTTGTTCACAGAACTGCAGGTGAAGTTTTAAATCTTAGAAAACATTATATGATATCAGTTAATTCATCATTTCACTCATTTGACTCGTTTGACTGCAGAAGGTAGGAGCAATGAAGCTGCATAACCAGCAAAGAAAGTTTGATTCTTTAAAAGGACATTATTCTGAAGAAGCCATATTGGAGTTTGAAAAGCAAATGCAACAAACATATGATGATCAATTAAAGCGAATTACTGAGATGGTACTTTTTATGTCCATGTTTTTTTTTGGTCTTATGAATTTGATAAGTGAGTTCTTAATAAGTAATTACCCCTAATAGTTTTGTTTTGGATTAATTATATAAATTTTTAGGTTGAATCAAAATTGAGTGAGGCAACTATGAGGCTTAAGCAACAGTTAGATGAGGCTGAGAAGAAGGCAAGGTTAGCTCAAAAGAGATCAGATGAAGAAATACGGAAACTGAAAGAAAATCTTGAGAAGGCCCATGAAGAACTCCGCAACCGAGCTCAAAGTCAATGTGTCATTCTTTGATGGTATCTACTTTGCTTCAGAAAATTTATTTGTTATTTTTATCTCGTATGGTGACATCAAGTAGTTGGTGCTCTTTGATATCGTACCAGTGCCATGACAATTGCAATTCCTTTTATTCCATGTTTGACATGAATTATGTGATTGATCTTTTTGGTTTTCATATTTAGTAATTTGCAAATTCTTTAGTGCCATGTCACCTCTTCCATAGTGTAAATACTTCTATTCTTTACAAAATCTCCTATATTTGTTTTATGCTTTTGATTGGTTGATTTCTTAATTAATATAAACCAGGAAACTTTATTATGATTGCTAGCTGCTGCTTTTTTTAGTGAGATGTCGGTTGTACTATCTTGCTATGTTTGCTTTAGTATGAGTAAACCGATTATGAGTCCATCTTAAGAGTCAAGAGAATTGACTCAGTTGGGATCAATGGTAGAAAAAAGGCAGTATCTCTCATTCCTTTCTGCAAAAGGTTCCGATCAACAATTTATGCCAGGCCTGGGAATTGGAAGCCTCATAGGATGAGAAAATAATCCATTTATTTTATCATTCATTTAGTTTATATACGATTAAATTTGTCAAATTCATCGAGGAAAATATATAGAAAAATTAATTGGATCAAATCCATCTATTTAATTCTATGAATGGTTAATGGATAATTCATTAATTTCAAAAAAATGCAATGTACCATTTCATTGATATCTAATGTATTAAAGTTAATCTAATAATTTTTTTATAATTAAATCTTTTTAAATTTACTTTTTAAAAGTTTTAAAAATGGTATATTGTTAGATTGTTTTTGAAATTATAATTTTTATGAGGAAATTATATTGATATTGTGATTATACGTGAATGTAATTGGAGAAAATATCAGGTGTTATGATTACTTCAATTTAAAAAGTATACTTTTGATCTTTAAAATACACTTTTAATTTTTAAAATATATTACTTTTATGCATGGATTGGATATCGCTCTTACAGATGTTAGTGGAAAAATTGGATTGGATTTTTATCAAAGAGTTGACGGCTTCACCTCTATGACATCTTCCTGCATCTTCGTAAATATTAAAATATAATTTTGCCTTTTAAAAATATATTTTAAATTAATCATACTTTTCACTCTATTCACTTACTCATTCGAAAAATTGAATAACTTATTGATTGTATAACCTAACCTGCAAGTCATTTTATTTTTTAATGACTTGTGTAATCCCAATGACTTGCGGTTACCGATTGTATAATTCGCATTTGCAAAAATAATTATATAATAAGTCATTTTTCAAATCCGATTAGAGGCTTTTAACTTTTTTTTTTTCAAAAACAATAGTCTTTCTATTTAAAGGAAGAATAGAAAGATTCTTGCTACTTTTTTCTAATGTAATTTACAAGCTTTTTATAATCCGTAAATGTTATACACTTACAGATATTATAATCCACAATATTTTTTCATACACCTCTATCATTACAGATTGTATATATCACTTGTGTATGGACCAATGATATTTATATGTTTTACTTATGTGTATACTTTGGAATATTAAAATTTATGGAGTTACAGGAAGAAGCATAAATATGTTCTAGAATGAATTTTTTTCATACACATTTTCTCTCTTTTTTTTTTTTTTTTCTCTGCAGCATTCTCCCTCTCTTCTTAGCGGCAGCGGTGGGGCGGTGAAAGGAGATGAGAAACCTGAACAAACATAGCAGCAGAGCAGAGCGGGAAAGGAGAGAGAGGAAAGTGTAAAACCCATGAGGGTAATTCAATAATATCCACCCAAGTGAGTGGGTGCATGTAAAATATTTGGAGGTGCAGGAAGAAAAAGCCCTGTTGTTTTGACGAAAAGTTGAGCTCACTCTGCCTTCATACGAATGATTATTAAATTAAAAAGACAAAAATATACTTTAAATTTTTTATTTTATTTCAGTTTGATCTGCTAAATTTTGAAAAGTTTCACTTTGAAATTAAGAAATAGATCAATTTTTTTTTCTCATCAATTTTTGTGCTAATAATGTTAATTTTAATTAATGTAATGAATATCTATACTATGTGACATCTTTACAGTTTATCCCATATCAACAAGTTGAATAGGTTAGCAATAAATAGACGAAAAAACAATTTTGTCTAACAAAAGATAAGCTAGAAAGAAACTTGTAAACTTTAAAATTTAGAAAAAAATCAAACTGAAAAACAAAAGAGAAACAGAAAGAGTATTTTGACCAATCTAAAACATGAAGTGAAACCTTAAATTCGTCCATGGAGATTTTGGCAATGAACATGTTAGTCTTATTCATAAGACTGAAATTCTACACTAGTTTCTTATAATCATGAACATTAATCATATTAATCCTTAAACACAAGCTACTTTAGTCTTTGAAAAGAATCAATATAATCAGCACTTGTGATTAAGAACTTAACATGCTATATTATTAAGAAATAATGTACCATGATAGCTTTTTTCAAGGACGAATTTAAGTGCTTTCTCAACTAATTAGTTTAGACAAGAACCAGACTCAAAGTTCCAGTGGAGCTTTTTTACATCACAATTCACAGAGCCACCAAAGGTCACATGTTGATGGGAACTACTTCTGGTTGTCACTTCAAGAGATATTTCAGGATCATGAAATTAGTCAGAAAGGATGTGCAATTGACTATGGCAATCAGTGGAGAATATGTACATAGAAATATTCAGTACTCATAAAATAGATAGCAGTTTTACATATGTTATTTGAGGTTCTCATTTGAATGGCCTAATTACAGCTACCCTTTTCTCTTTTCTGTGAGCAGCAAAAAGAAAAAGGTTGGATAGCATAAAACATTGTATGAACTTAAATCATTTCAACATCTTAAATCTCCACAAGGAATAATGAGTGAATCCAAAGTAGTAGCATTGGCTACTTGTGTATCTACACAATGTAATCATACTGGTGTTAGAGTTAGAGAAGCTCCCACTCAGGTTCAGACATACTATGAAGAAGTGATTTCTTATGATCCTGTGGTAAAGTTGGATCAAAATTCTCCATGCATTCTCCCTTTGCTTTTTCACTGTTCAGATACCATGCTGCAAGCTGCTTATATTCTTGCTTTCTTGCAGACTTCTTCGACAAAGAAAAGGGTTGCCGCGATTTTTTCTTAAAGTGGAAAAATATTTTAGTTAGAGTTGAGTGTGAATATGTATCAAATAAAGAGGAGGGGGGAGTTGAGAGTGTGTACCTTGTTAGTATTCAAATTACCACTTGCTTTGGGAGGTAGTTGAATTTCATCTCCATCCACCATTACACAAGCTTCCTCAAGCTTCAGATGATCTTGTTGTATGGTTGTATGGCCTTGTTCTAAAACAGTATCAAACCATATATCTTTGTTACATTGAAAGTGATTTTTCATTTCTTGCTTAATAGAATGTATGAAGTTACCGTGACATCAGAATTCACTACAACATACAACAAAAAGACTTAATCTATCTATCTATCTGCTTATCTGAGATATACAGTATAGCCTAATGTCTATATTCATGAAAACTTACTGTGTGTTGGTTCAGAGTGACTTCACTAGATTTCTGGATACACACACACATATATATGTTATATATGCAAATTTCAGAAAATATTAAACACCCCAATTGGATTAAAATGCAATTTTTTTATTGCAATCAGAAAATTTTGCTGTCAGAAAGAATGTTTTGGACATGGATGAGCTACTAGTTCTCCACATCCATTCATTAATAGATGAACTACTAGTCAAAAAATGTTTAGTGTAAGGGAAAATCCATTTAAGACAAGAAATGGATAAGATAAAACATTTTTTTCACCCATTAATGAATTGGCTATAGCACATGAATGTCAAGGAACCTTAACCATTATCACAACCACAAAGATAGAACACGTAAAGAAATGGACAAGATTCTAGAATGGCAGATGATGATTCTGTCATAAAGTTCTATATAATGAAGGGGTATACAACCAACCGGTAAAACTGAAAACGTTTGTCAAAGAAATTAGGAAAGTCACCAGTGCCATTAAAGAAAACAAATGAATTAATTCAATAGCCCCTGGCAATTCAATTGGTTAAGTGCGATTAGCATTTTTGCACTAGTAAAGGTTTATGATTAGCTTCCATGAACCATAAATTTTTCAGTTGTTGGATAGTTATCTATCTAGAGCCCACCAAATGGGAAAGAATCAAATCCATAAAAGATCTCAGTAAATTTAACTATTTAAGGATGGTTACTGCAAAACTTCTAAGTTGTTCCTGGCTTGAAGTTAAAGAAAGATGATAAATTCCTCAAAATAAAATAAACCAATCCCATGTCACACACACCTAATTCCCACAACCTAAAGTAAATGTTCCCTTTTCAACCACTAGGCTTCAACCGAGAAGGAAAAAATGAATAAATAGCTCTTTGACAAAGTAACATGAAGCAATTAATACTTAGCTGAGATAGAACCCCCCTATTTTAAGTATAACCATGGACTGCAGTGTTCTATCCATGATAAACTATATACTTACCAAACAAAAAACATCAGAAATTAAAAGTGATCAACCTAAACAATTAGAACAATTTTGAAACTATAACCAAGAGATGCTGAAGTACTCACCAACTGGCTCTTCAAATGAGACACATGAGGAAGAAATGGTATCAATTTGTTTCTCTCCAGCTGATTTAACTAGTACCGGATAATTGGGCAATTGTGTGTTACTATCATTTTCAATTTCATTAGAAAAGTCTGTTTCAGAATTAAGCCTTGCCACTCCAAGATTCTGGTTTTGGTTTTCATTTGAGGCCTCACAAGACTGTGATGTCATGCATTCATTTGTTGCTGCCAAAGTGGTTTCATCGATTATCCTGGTTGCAGCCATTTTTTCATTTACTGGATTTTCATCAATACGAAGGTCTGATTTAACATCCATTCTTTCAACAAATTGTCTTGAAGATGAACTAAAATTGCGTCTTTTGACGGAACTTCTCAAAGATGACATGAACGAAGCATCAGCATTAGAAGTTCCATTATATGGAGTAGCAAGTGTGGCAGCATTATCAACACCATGATCAATCCTTGAATCCTCAGTTGTTTGCTTGGTATCAGTCTTTTTTACATGTCTTTCGTTACAAACTTGAAATGGCTTCTTACAAAGCCCAGCTTCAGCATGTTTATCTATAGACAATTCAATGCCTACCTTTTCATTTGGGGGAAGTAAATCTCCCACAATTTCCGAATATAACTTTTTAACACTTTCTCCGACAGCCTGCATCTGATCCTCTATGTACTTAACTGTATCCTATAACCAAAGAACAAACATATAAGAATATAGTATCTGGTGAGAATGCCTTCTAATAGCAGGGTAGGGAACTATCTGTCTCAGAACAGAACAGTTTAACCCATCGCAGTCAAAAAATTAAGACCATACACAGAAACTTCAGAAATATTATCATAGATAACAACACAAATATAAGTACAGTTGCATTCAACACTCACGTAAAATCAAGGAAGTCAAAGGAGAAAGGCACCACAAAAGTCCTAGGGGTTTTTAATGCAGGCAATATGTGTCAAAAGAGGGCATATCATACAAAAGAAATAGTGTAAGCTTTGAAAAGAACACAATCAGTAAAATATTTCCATTTTGCACTGATTTTTCTTATATATTAGTTATGAAAATCATTCACACTACAAAAATGCAACAAATATTACAAAATCCTAAGCTTTAGTTTTTCTCTTATCACGTTGATCATTTAATATTTTACTAATCATAACAGGAAATGCATGCATCATATTCATGCCTACTAAAGGGAAGTGCTTCAACAGCCAGAGGCACTGATCCCTTCCGGTGCTTTCCATACACCTTGCTAATAAGTTATGAAAATAATTACATTAAAATAGGAGGGACATAAAAGATAGAAACAAAGGAGATACAACTTTACTAGGTATTCAATCAAGCGACAATGAAGGCATACCTCGTACATCACATCTTCTGCCTCAAGGAACAAATTCTCAAATTTCTGGTACATATCTCCAACCCATGTTATGCCCTTTACATCCATAGTGATCATAATATCCTTTCTGGAATAGCAAATTGTCCTGATGTTGTCTGATTAGAGCAAGCTTGCAATTACTCTTGTCTCAACTTCAAGGTGGTTCTGTTCAATTATCTGGAATAGAGAAGAAAGAATATACTCAACAACAGAGAGACTAAAACGATCAGGAAGTGTCATCCCTTATTATAGTAAGAAACATGTAACATGAATTGCAGATAAATTCCAGCCTATAGCACAATTATATTTAATAAGCATCCATCCAACAGCCCAAGTAATAATGAAAATCATTCACACATGTCCTTATCTAATAAATCCAAACTTAAAACTCCAATTAGATAACCTGCCAACATGGGGACCACCCTATAACTTGATCTTCTAAAACATACCAGAATCTTCAAGTAAGTCCCCACACATAGCCAGAATGTTTAACTTCATTATCCAAAACAATCTACAGCATCTAGTTCTAACCCTACTGGCCTCTTTTCCCCAACACCACAGATTGATAAACTAAATATAAATATTCATGCACACACACAATTTTAACTTTCACTTATCAATTTATCTTAGACTATCACTGAGGCAAGTCAAGAGAATAAATTTTCCTCAGAAAAAAAACTTATAATTAAATTAAAACAAAAAGCCACTGACACACCAAATTAAATGAAACTCAACAAAAGAATAAAAAAAGAGGGTTAATTTAATGCGACAAGGACAACTACCTAACAAGTGCTAACAAAGGAAAGAGCTTTCGATGAGAAAACAAAAACCCATGTGAGTATGAGAGCGAATTCAGTAGCAGCATGTTGGGTCATGAAAAGGGTAAGAGAATACCTGTTCTAAGAAGAGCAGAGAAGAACAATTTCATGAAGCACTTGCAGGAGGAGTCATGTGACAGCAGAATTCGCCAATTGCTTGGGTTTCCAAAGGATCAAAAAAGAAGAAGAAGATTCGAACACGAAAAGCTTGGAAACAGTTTGATAAACTTGGGAGGAACGGTGAGTTTTGTGGAGAAGTGTACGAGGAGGAACAGAATAAGGAAACGTACACACTAAAGATTCAGCTTCTGACAACCCTACCTTCCACACGTGTACATGCTCTTCATTCCTAAGATATACGTCATCTTCGTATGTATTATATTCCTAAGTTCATTCGGATATTCTTATTTTATATGTATATTTAATAATTGTGAGAGAGAAAAGGTAAGGTTTTGATCTTTTCATTAGTTGTCATATGCATTGAGACATGTTACTAGTAAAATAGCTGTTATTTGTTATATTTTGCTTTCAGTAAGAAAAAATAATGACAGTTTTGTTATAAAATTTAATTTTATTAATTTTGTTTAAATTTTATTAGTGATTGAGTATAGTTTCAGGAAGATTAATTACACATTATTATTAATTTTTTTTAACAATAACTCATAATAATTACTAAATTATTAAAAATCAAATACATGTTCAATTATTTTAATCATTAATAGAATGCAATAAAATTAATCAAAGATTTTTATATAAAAGGTATTCCTCTTTTATTATTTTAAAAGTAAAATATATAAATATTTACTATAATGAAGTGACTATTTACGGAATATAATGTATGTGCTGTTAAGCAGTTGCCACATGCGTGATTCAGAAAATAGAAACAATTATTCTTGAACAAAATGAAGTTAGAAACAAAATTATTTAAAGTAATTGAAATTCGACAATTGTGATAAAAATATAAGAAAATTATAATTTTTTTAAAAAGTGTACTACAATGGGAGATTGAAAAATTATATGAAGAATGAACTTAGTTTTCCAATAGTTTTGTAATTCTAATAGTTTATTTATACATTTATATGTTATATTTTCTCTTTTACTTTTTCTTTCTCTTCCTTCTATTATATCATTTATTACTTCTTCTCTTTTTCTCCCTTCCTTGTACCTCTTACCTCAATTCCTATGTTCAAAGTACAAAATTTTGCTTTACTTTTTCATTTGCTTCACAAAACTTTTACCAATTATAGAAAAAAGGTCGTATTTTCATAAGAAAAAGTGTCTGTGCTCTGTTAACAAGAAAAACTCCTTTTTATACAGGAATGTACTGAAATCGCAACCAAAAAGAAACTGAAAACACAATTATAAAGATATAAAATTACACCTTGTACCTTAAACTAGTGTCTTGTTATCTGTGCTTACTTTCAATTCAACATTTACTATCAAAAGGGCACAAACAAACAAAGCAAAAAAGAGATTGGCAAAACCCAAATAAGAAGGACACCACAGGAATTGATCGGTGCTTCAAGAAAAGGACAATAGTACATCTTTGGTAATGGATAATCATGCTCATGTCCAAAGGAATTTATACCAGATCTTGGGATACTCTACAGAACCAATAATAATAGCAACAGATCGTGGCACATTGATACATAATTTAACCATTTTGGACCACACTATTCAATTGGAAATACGTCTACCAATTGCTAAATTACTTTATGCCAAACCCAAGAAGATGTTTATGTACCAAGGAAAATGAAAATAAAAAATTTGAAGAAGATGTGATGTTTCATTGAGGCACTGTTGCTGTAATTGTGACGTGTTTTGGGTCTGTAAGAATTGATGTTATGTTCACAAAACCAGCTTCCCTCAGTGTTTCATCCATATCAGTCAAGTAATACTCGTCCAGAAAAGGTTCTGTGCTCTTAATCAGTGTAAACAGGACAGGAGACAATTCCTGTAAGAGAGAGAGCAAGAGGAAGAACAAGTTAGATGATGTTACTACATGCACAACACACAACAATGTACATGTGCTACTAAGTTAATCATGTGTCATGGATAATCAAAATTTCCAAGAAAAGTAACTAGAATTAAATACCAAGATCAAGCAGTCCTCAAAGGTATTTTACTTGTTAATGTTCATAGGTTTAGCACAGTTAAACAAAAGGCCATAGAAAATATGCTGTCTTGTTGGTCCGTTTTTTTTGTTTGAAATTTATAGCTTAAAAAGTTTCACTTCAGTCCTTGAAGCATTCCTTTGGTCCTTTAACCAAATTTATCATACTACTTTGTCATTTTAATAACACATGGCAAAGTGAAACTGATAAAAGGATTATTAAACTAGTCTAACACAAACACTAAAGAATCAGTGAAACCTTTTAAACTTGAAGAGACCAAACTAAAATAAAAGTATTAAGAGAAACCAAAAGTGTATTTTAGCCTACAAAATATTCATGTAAGGATTACAAAAAAAATAGGGCACAAAAGCAGGACAATACAGTACCTGAAGGACCTTTGACTTCAGCTGCAGAAGGCAGAAATAATAATATGAGCATTTGTGATAGGGGGCATGAAACCAAAGAAGAAATGGAATAAAAGAAAAACTGTAATCATGATATTATATACCGAAAAATCTGTCACAGCTAGTGTGCCTCCAGGCCTAAGGAGACGGAATGCTTCCCTCACTAAATTCTGTATGACTCTTGTAGGACACTCATGAAGCTGCATATATGGTCAGGGATTCCAGATATTAAGATCCACTAGTAACTTTTCTAAAATGTTATTCCAGCAACCTATCTGTTCTCCTAGTAAATTGATTTAATGCAAGAATGCTGAAAAATATTAGTCTGTTGATAGAATTCAATGTTTCAATTATATGAATCTTCAAAAATCTATATGCCTTTCAGGCCTTTGATTGAAGTAATGACATCAAATTTCAATAAAGGACTGAAGAGAAAAGAAATATCATACCACAAAGGCCAGAGAAACGAGGTCGTATGATTTAGAAGGCAAGCCCGTGGCTTCCCCATTTGCATGGATCCATCTTATAGGAATTTTTCTAGGCATTGCCCTCTTTTCCTTATGCTGAGCCACAGCTAGAAAATAAGGTGACAGATCTAGCCCCTGGAACAAAAATATTAATCACAAAGCCGATCATTAACATGCATAACACTTCTTTTATTGTTTATAGTATTAAGAAACCAAATTCGTCCAGCCATTAAAAAACTCACTCACGGTGACTTTGGCAGTGGGGAACTTGTCTGCAAGATACTTTGTGCTTATGCCAACAGAGCATCCAATATCTAAAATGTCATTAACCACAGATGATTCTGAATACTGTATATGGTGTTGTTCAATAGCATGAAGCCAATTGCCACGCAGTATCTGATTTGCTTCCTCCAATGAAGAAGCATCTGGAAGTGCTCGTCTAGCCATTGACATTGTAGCAGCCTCTGCTTCTGCTGCTGCCTATAAAAATTGAATCCAGATTTTGACAAGTGCTTCTGATTATCAAGAAAGGAGTGGCCAAATTAAGCCATCAATTGACATAGGGGAAAATTCAGAATTATCACATACCAGCCATGTAAGATTGCCCTCCTCGTACGCATGGAATGGATTCAAATAATCTGTTATGTAATTTAAGCAGCCATTCCATCATTTTCAATGATATGCAAGAGTAAAGACAACCATGAACAGAAGGGTAACATAATGTAAAAACTAGATAGTTAGAAACTTACAATCAGGGTACACTATAGACTGGTTCTGAATGCTGCCCATCTCCTTATACACTTCTGACTCTAAAACCTCTTTTGCCATCTGGCTCCAAGGTATGTTGTTCTTCTCAGCTGTGCTGTGCATTCACATTGAAAAATCACACTCACTTCCCAACACATAGATGCCAATCACAACTTTATTTTCGTGTCCAACACATATCGGACACTGACACACATACAAATATACAAAACTTGTACGACACTTATTGATGATGAAATATCCAGTTCAAAAGACATTTTTTCAAGTATCTGAAAATTCTAACACAGTTCTAATGTAATAATTTTCTAAAAACTTATAAACTTATTATACAAATAAAAAAAAATCCTATATATAGTAAAACAATATTTAGATTATATATGTATACATCCGTGTCCCGTGTCCTGTGTGTTATATTATGGAGATTACACGTGTGTGTCGTATCATACTTATGTCAGTATCCATACTTCATAGAACAAGAAGATAAACTCTTAAATCACTTTGATATCATCTTAAAAAATTGGAATTTAATCTTAACTTCACACAACCTACTTGATTAGGTGAGGTGGAATTTAACATGCATCAAACTAGTAAAACGTCACACAATGTTGATTAACATAATACCAAATCATAGAATACTTTGATTAATAGAATTTACTTTGTTGCAAAAAGCTCCTAAACGAGTATAAATGTATATGGAACTCTTCACACACGATCAGACCTCAGTCACAATATACACTTTTGGAGTTTAGAAAAGTTACCAAAGCAATTATGCTAAATTTGAAGTTGAAGGAAAGTGAAGAAGGCACAATGAAGAACCTTATGAAAACCCTTCTAGCACCAAGCTTGAGAACAGAGTACAAAGGCTTGAAGGAGATGAGAGCTTGAACAAGCCGAGAAAGAGGGGTCTCCCCGGCCCACTTGGGTCGCTCAAGCTTCCCTTCTTCGTACTCACCGAACTCCACCGGGGCGGCGGCGCTTGTATTGGACGCCGCCGAGTGAACCTCCCAGCGCCGCCCCCTCGGTCGGGCTGCTGCCCCGTTGGCATTGGCGGTGGCGGAGATGACGGCGGAGAGGTTCTGAAGTGGCGACGAGAGAGCCATCATTTCGCTTCGGTGTTGTCCGTGCAAAAGACAACAAAGACATTGTTCTGCATTGCCACACAATCTCATTCACCAATAGTGCCTCGCCACGTGGACTTTGAAGAAGAGTGTGATATCCTCTTGCTCGCCACGTGGATTTTTATAGTGCTAATATATGCATTATATATTTTTCTAAAATTTATGTATCTGAAATTTCCGATAATTATATCTTTACTTTCTAAATTTAAAAAATATATTTTCATATCTAAAAATGTTAAAAATGAAAAATTAATTTTTTTGAAACTTTTTTTATTTTTTAAATTTTAATACTTAGGAATTAAAATGATCTTTGCAAGAAAAACAAGATTTATTCCAAAAATTTCGTTACTAACAAAAATAATCTTGTATTAGAGTCTTATTAAGTCTCTCTCATAAAAACTTAGGCTTTAACTATTATTACTATTTTTAAGAAATCAAAATTCCTACTTGAAACATACTTATTAATTTCATTTTTGGCAGTGTTTATCTTGAACATAACATACTTATTAAATTCTTTTTAAGGTGTTAGGATGAAAACATGTTATGAGCTCAATCATACTGCATTGATTTTTTTAAATAACGTTGAACTTTTTCTGCCTATGCACTGATTAATCAACTACCATGGCATAGGATGCATCAAATTAAAGTCAAATATTAATATATGAATTTAGTTTTAATCAGCAAGCAATCATAGCAATCATTATATAAACAAACCCTCTTAACAAAACTGATTTGATCCAAATAAAACTAGACTTATTCTTCCTAAATAAGATCCAAGTCTCGTCAATGAAAAAAAGACGTAATAAAAATAGATAGGAGTAATAAACTAAACTTTCTAAAAAATATTAATTAGCAATGAAATTTATAAACATCTCATATTAATAAAAAAAAAAATCCATCAACAAATTCTTTTTATTCATTATTTTCACCTATTTTCTGGGTCTTCTTTAAGCAGGCAGCAATATCTGACTTATAGTTTCAATGATTCATTCATTGTACAAAAGTAGCAATACATATACCTACAAAAAGAGAGATAATTAACCAACTCTAAGCACACTTTCCCTCTTGACCATTGCTTAATTCACACTCTTCCATAACCACAATTCATAATTTTGGGATTTTCAATTATGCAGTCATCTCATTCTTTTCCTGCAGTCAAAATTTAGGCTTCCACAGCAGCCTTTCTTGAATTATTTGAAGAAAAAGTGTAGGACTTAGTACAAACCATTGCTAAACCTTGGTCAAATTAACAACTTTTTTTTTTCTTCTAAAATAACATATTACAGTTATTTGCTTTTTCTATAGCTCATGAAGATAATTCATACCAATTAACATCCTTCTGTAAACAAGGTACAATATCACAGACTCCAATTTGTGTTGATCAAAGGCTACTTTGGTAAGTTATCCATCAACCAATCTGTCAAAGCACCTTTAACATTTTGTGCACCCCAAAAAAGATGCCATTATATTTTCACATGATTTGTCTTTTAAGAAGTACATGGCCAGATCAGAAAGCATGGAAGAACAACATTTGAGTATGTATACATGAGTTTACAAGGTACATGAAGAACTTAACACTATCACTCACCTTAAGACTTGCAAGAGATTAGGGGATTTAAACTATACTTGACAAGGGAGCTTACAAGAAATCTTCTAAAGATGAAGAACTGAATATAGAAATCCTCCTTCTTTTCTTGGTTCCTAAAATGTCCTGTGAAACAGAAAATCTATTGAGCACAGACCTAAGAGCTTGGTGAACAGAACCAGCCAGAAACTGACGGTATGAAGCATCCTCAAAGTTGTGTTCTTTGCAGCTAATGATCACGAACACATTCTTCATCCTGCCTTCTAAGGTTGCAATATCTGCCCTTGTTATCATAAGATGAAGAGAATCTAGTGCTTGTCTTATATCAGACAATAGGCCAGGTTTATATTCACAACACAGTGATGCTCTAATTGAATAAGGAAAACCATTCAAGCCACCCTCTTGTTCTTCAACACTTATTTCATCATTGTCCTTTGGTATCATCAAACCTTCACAAGCTTGTGCTGCATTCCTTTTCAGCTCTTTCAGATGTCTGATAACCTCACCAAGTAATGATGCTTTGTCCATCTATGTCCAAAAGTAAAAAAAGTGAAACTCAAATTTTTCAAACAAGGAATCAATTTTGACATCTGAGCTCAAATCAAACTAAAAGCACAAAGTTTGAGCCATTGACAATCAAAAGTAACAATTCAATTCTAGCTACCAACACTTCATTAAGATGGTAATGGAAGCAGAAGAGGAGGTTAAAGATCAAATGATGATGCAATCCAAACATGATATGAACAAAATCCATGAAACTGTGAAATCCAAGCTATGCTTTACAATGCAATTGCAGTAAATTCAGATAAAGTTAAGCAGATCATTATTGTACACCCTTTGACTTTCATGACCCAATTCAATTAAATGACTACCTTAGTTAAACATTACTCACAAATATTCAAATTATTTATATGCTTTCTGAATCATTTAGAAAAGGGAATCGGAAAAGGAAAAGGAAAATGATACTGAAAGAAGATTATGTTGAAGAGACCTTCATAGCACCTGGAATGACACTGCGAAGTGTATCAAGATGTGCATTAATCCTTGCCCTCCTCCTCCTCTCTGCCTCGCTATGGTTCTTCAAAGCTTCAGTGCTTCTCTCAGTGGACACCCCTTTCCTTTCCAGTTTCACAGGAGCTTCCACAAGCTCCCCTCTCTCCCTATCCAAAACCAGAGAGAAAGATGAACCACACCCACTTCCAATCACTCCATTACTTCCCTCAAAACCATCACTTTTCCCCTTAGGGACATCCCCATCAATGTCAACACCCCATAAAAATTCCTCCATTTCCATGCCTCACTACCAACAACAACAAGAAGAATAATTGGTCAAAAGGGTCGGTGGTTTCACAAATAGCAAGTAAAATACAAAATGGGGACTGTTTTGTTCTTTTTCATTCTGGGTTTGGACTGTATCTATGGAACCAAAGATAGAGAGATGCAAGTGGTGAGTGTCAGAGACTGTGTCAGTAGCAGCATATGAAGATGGCAAAGGACTAAATGGTAAAGATCTGAAGGGTACTAAGTAAGATTACAGAAAACTTGAGCTGTGTTGTTAAGGAAGGAAGAACACACACAAACACCTTTTATAGATATTGGAGTAGTTCTTGTTCCAACAAAATTTTGGGTGAGGGTAGCTCCTGCACCTTTTTATATTCAGAAACTATTTTTTGTTAGATTTTTTCAATATCTTACCCGTACAGAATCATGTAGAATCATTTACTTTGTTCTTTTTTAAGGACAAATTAAATTGAGATATGTACTTGCTCAATCAGATCTTCCAATGGGGTGGTTTTCAAATCTACATCAATGGAAATTGATTTTTGAAAGCAGTATATAATTGATATAAATTTTGTAATGGAAATTTTGTACAAACAAAAATTGTCAATACCTAACTTCAAACAATACATTATTTGTTGGTAGAAGGAAAGTGGTTTAAATATTTTAAACGAAGTCAAGTTGAAGTTTTGAAAATAAATACAAATTTAAAAAACAATCACTAAAAAAATTAATTATTTTTATACACAAATTAATCGGCAGTAAAAGTTGACATAACGATTAAAATATAAACTAAAATTAAATTAAATTTTAGATTAAAGAAAAAATTATTATAAATTTTAATAAATAAAAATTATATTCATGATAAACATATATTAAAATAAATTTATTAAAAAAAATCAAAATTTAAAATAATATATTTTATTTTATTTATTAGTTTAATATTTTCATTTAATTATAATAAAAGTATAATTATGATTATATTAAAAGAATAAATTGATTACATTAAAATATAATCGATTATATATTTTTCACGCAAATACTTCTTCAATTGCAAGAAAAGTTTCTTATCTATAATGGTTTTTGTTTAGCTATTTCAATATTTAAAACGGTTTTATTTGTAAAAAAATTACAGTATTTAATCTGTTAATTAATTATACTTTTTGCCGAAATACTTCCATAATTTCTAAAAGAGTTTCTTATCCAATGTTAAATTATAAAGAAACCAAAAAAAAAAAAAAA
>Ga0209700_103953_pt1 | contig 27566 bp, 14 predicted proteins | sample SiratroredBW_FD_187528 | JGI IMG/M metagenome (GOLD analysis project Ga0209700, IMG submission 187528) | Root nodule microbial communities of legume samples collected from California, USA - Siratro red BW (SPAdes) (version 2) | ecosystem: Host-associated > Plants > Roots > Nodule | place: USA... | reverse complement strand
TATATATATATATATATATATATATATATATATATATATATATATATATATATATATAAACACTCTTAGTGGCGTACCATCCACCATTCCACTGAAGCTGGTTGGTGGTTTTGTCATATTTTGCTTTTCAGTTTAGACATTCTTTTCCTTAACTTGATTCAATTTTGGTTGATGCTGAATACATCAAAATCTTGAAATAACTTAATGACTGGTTTGTTTAGTACAGGGAGTTGAAAGAAAAAAAACGTGCCTTAATTTGGAAGAAAATGGAAACCAAAGTGATAATCCCTATCAATTCAATGTCCTTTTATTTTCTTTTCCATTATAATTATTCTTCATATTTTCCCCCTTCACACATAAATCAATGAAGTGAAGTTTTAAAGTTAATTAAAAAGGCATCAAAATATCAGCAATAAATTTGATTTTTATATATAAGTGGCTAGAATATTGATTAGCAAAAAGAATGAAGTGGCGTCAAGTGCAGACATCTATTCTCTAAACATATATCTAGAAATTTGATTTCACATCAGAATGTAGTTTTGTGAAATTTAGATTTAAAGTGTGGTCGATACCGATCGATAAAAAAACTAAAACTTTTTAAATGAACGAAAAAAAAAAAGATTATCTAAAAGTTTCTTTCCACATATTTTAAAATTTCGAAATAACAAAATGTTTGCTGAGAGTCAACAAAAACAGCCCCCATAAAGTCAAAGCAAATTCTTTCACTGTTGTCTACTGCACTGCAATAGCATCCTGGACTAATCAGAGAAGAGAAAGAAGAAGAAAAGAAAAGAACTAAGCAACTTTTGATATTTTTACAATATTCATATATCTTCAAACCTACTTGATTGAGTGGACCATGCTTCTGGATTGGCATCTATACCTTTTGCACATATTCACAAAGCTCAACACTAGCATACCCTTTTTTAGGATCTTTCCCTTAATCATCATACACCTTCATAATGGCTCCTGCCACCTTAGAAGGAACACTATACACCTCCAAATGATATAAAATCTAGTTTTCTGCTCCCTAAAGAGCCTTGAGAACCGTTTCCATAACTGAAACTTGGGAGATCTCCATGACAAGAAGAAATGTGCTGCCATGCAGTAAATGCCTAGACAACATAGACGTTAATCAGCACTTGATATAATGTCTCTATATATAGAAAGAAGGTAGTGGAGAAAGTGAGAAATTGAGTAGTAGGTGTGTGTGGCTTGAATAGGCTGAAATGGAATCTTAGATGTGAAAGTGATCTCTGTCACATTGTCCCCCTCCCAAATTCACTTGAATAGGACTTGCTGCAATTCATACTTATACAATTACCAACCTTGTCCGTATTTGCCTGTATGTTATCTACCACCCCTCTGACTTTATATATACTATATTCACATAACAAGTACATTGGTGCCTTTATTTATTATTTGTTTCATCATTCCTTTGTATGTATTCTCTTATATAGGCTCAACTATTACACAACTAAAAATATTTTTCTACTGATCACATTGTAAGGCAGGGATTTCACCAGTGACAGAGAAGCAATATAGCACTTACAAGTAAAAACTGCAAATTACTTTTGAATGCAGATGTGAAAATATACAAGTATCTATCTAAACATTCTTGAAATATGAAGTCTGTTCTGATTGTCATTTATTAAGGCATTAACCTTTAAATACCTAACATCAGTTTCTGCTGGAATGAGTGGTTTTAAGCATATGCAAGAAGTGAGACAAGAGATAAGACATGCACAAGAAAGGAATTACACCAGAAAGGTTCCTTTGAATATATTATTTTCTATTTATATGTTTCTGAGACAACACAAACACACACTCAACAGATGTTAGAGAGAGAAAAAGCGAGATTGAGGGAGAGAATTTACACATCTGAGTTGATTTTAAAACCTCAAGTACAGTCTGAAGAAGTTAGATACAAATGATCATTGGTTGGTGAGGATAACAGTCAAATAGAGTAATCCACTGAGGTAGATACATACAGCACCTAAAACCTGATTGAAAATACTTCAAAACTTGTTTTTGGCTAAGAGTACTTATGCCAATTAATCAGCATAGAGATACAAATCCTCATAATATAAAGCTTCCCTCTTTGTTGCTGCACGATTCTCCTCCACTTCGCATATCTTCTTCCACCCATGTTTCTCATCATGAAACTCTCTAACTGCATAACATGTGTTACTGGATCGGTTGCTACAACTAACTGGCAAGGCACTCAATTTATGGAAGGTTAAAATCCGATGTGGCAAGAGGGAATAATCGAATTTGAATCACATTTGGACTTGCAATGCCTCATCCAATGATAAGGCTCCACCTGTGCTTGAATTGGATACCAATACACGTGCTTCCAAATTTCATCTTAAATGCATAGTTTATTAGTTTAATAATACCGACCACTGGTGATTGTCGTTTCCATAGAAAAGATTAACAAGTACACAAGCATCACCCCTTATCTTAAACAGTGACTAACCTCACATCATTATCCTCTCAAACATCAAGGGTCTCTTTAACTTCCTTCTTCAAGAATTTCAAATGAGAGACACATGCGAGGGCTTGTTTTTTACACTAGCCTTGGGCGATGATGCCAAAACTTCACGTGAGATCCACACCATGCAGTCTCTTAGGTCATAATGGGGAGCTTAGTTTGTTCTTCCTCGAACAGGTGAAGCATGTGATTTGTAAGCTTGTCCAATAATGTCTCACTGTTTTGGAAAAGATTGGAAAAAGGAAACGCTCCGGTATCTTATCTTAAAGCAGAAGTATCATAGATAAGATATCTATTGGGATACATGAAACTAAACTTTGTGGACCTCAAGGGTTTAATCCACTGATATCCAGCTATCATGGGGCCTAGTAAAATAGTCATGGTGAAATTTGAGCCACTGAGAGGACTAGGAATAGTGTTGCACCAATAAAAGCCAGGCACATGGAAACTAGTTGCTGAAGGGTGAGTATCAGCCATGGGGACATGTTACTTCAAAGGTTGGAACTTTGTGCTGTTTTTTCATCCGAAATGAAAGAAAAGAAAGCTCCAGGCTGGTGGAAAGTCTCACACTGTGCCTTCAATTTGTTGGGTGTCTTGTGGAATGCAATAATGAGCAGATAGTAAGATGATATTTGCAGTTCATGATGTGACTAACTGAGACCACACAAGAAAAGTACCGTGTCAACATTCTTTTAGATAAACATGGTGCATGCAGAGGTGTTTTAATCCGTGTGTCATGAAAACCTGTTTATCAGAGTGACAAAGAAAGATACTTTGTCCCATTCAATTTGGAACACATGTCTACTAGACATGGAATTGAATAATTAGGTCATATTGAAGTTTTGTAACCGATCAGAATAATCCTTAAAAAAAGTCAAAGGTTTATACATACTAAAAGCAACCTCTTTGTTTTTTCATGTATCTATACCTTAGAAGGTGGAAGTCTAGAGCACTGAACCCCTTTTTAGAGGTCCTATCATATTCATGATCCTTTTGAACATCATGTTTCTAAGAGATTTCGCATTCATCAATCAGATTAGTAATATACTGTACAAGAAAAGGTAATTAGTTTCTCTTAAATTAGTTTTGTGTAACATATTAGGGATATTAATGAGTGGTATATATAAATGAGCAGTGAGTTAGAAAATTGTAGTATTTGGGTAGAGAATTACAATTATGTGAGAAGTACCATCAGTGATTCACATGGATATGGTGGAGAAAGGTTGTTGAGATCTGAGACTGAAGTATGAGAAGGGTAAATAGGTGTTACAGGGAAAGAAGAAAATTGATGTTTCAATAATTATATTGGTCATTAGCAGGCTGGCGGCTGCAGGTTTCCAGTTAAAGTTTGTGATTTTCATGTTATCAGTTGCTTTTTTCTATTTTCACCTTATCCAATTAATTTAATTTCTTTATTTTATTTCATTGATTAAATTAACTACAATTTTTTCATTCATTTTTCACTTTTTCTTTTTCCTTTCACTTAAATTATCTTACTTTCTATTTTTTCTCTTCTGTTCTTTCCTTTTTTTCTGCTTTGACCAATTCAAGCAGAATATAAAATTGATTGATTAAAATTAAAACTAATTGATTAATTAATATAAAATATGTCCAATTGGCATAGCTATATATATAATATTGTTTAAACAAATAAATCTATTAATAATTTATCAAATAAAATTGCAAAATTCAATGAAACAATTAATTTGTACAAATAATTTAATTAATTTATTTAAGTTACAAATAGTTAATGGATTACGATATAAAACATGCCGAAACTAACATAATTATATTTTTTTTACTGTATATCATGCAAAAAATTGTAAGAATATTAATATGTTAATTATTTTCATAAATAAATAAATATCAAATTAATTTATTTAATCAATGTATATTTATATTACAGTAAAAGTTGTTGAGATAATTTGATAATTTAAAGTTTTCCATCTATGGTATTAGAATTTGTGCTGTTCAGTAATTACTATATTTCATTCTTATTGATTAATTAATTTAAATAAACAACTATTTTAAATAAATATTCTAATTACCCGTATTCAGATGTATAAGTAAATATTTAACGGCCTACTTAATAAAATTAATTCAAACTAAAAAAATACAACAAATGTATAAAAGAAGATTTTTTTTCCATTGAACCAAAAACATTTAGATGAAAAAGGAAAATTTACCTGAAATAATTTTATTTTAATATAATAAAAAATTTAAAAACAAATTTAAAATTTTATTTAGGTAACAATGCTGTAAAAAAATAAAGAAATTAAATACTTAATATGGAAAACATAGCAGAATTTAATGAAACTTGGTATACTTCTTAAAACGTTTTTATATGAAGCCAATATCCAATGAAAAAGTTGAGATTTCTTAGATGCATACTAATTTGTTAGTTTATTTTTTATATTATCTTTTGCACTAAAGCTTTTTATAACCCAAAAGAAAAGAATCCATACACTAATTATTATTAAATTATACTTACATATAATCCTTGACGCGACTGAGATTTTATTTATTTTTATTTCAAAATAGAAGGTTCTATATCTAACTTTGATTAGTCACTTGTATTTGATTGAATTTTTTTCAAGACTTAATAATGTATAAAAAAAATAAGAAAAATTAATAATTTTAGTTTCTCTCTTTAGAATCAAAAGTTTTTCTTGACATAAATTTTAATGAGTTGAAAATAAGAAAAAATGACAAATTATATATAGATTAATTAATTTAAAGAATTATTTTAATTATTTTTATAAAATGTTTTTGCTGACGTTGTCAAACGAAACAAGCTCATTGTGAACAGCAAAGCCCGTTGAATAGAACAGAAATGGATCAACACTGTTAAAGGACAGAGAGAAAGCGTGAAGAAGAGAATTTTATCTGCCTCAACCATCAATCGTCGTCTTCGTCATCATCATGTCGTGTTTATTTTCTTGCTGCGCGTCTCTGACCTGTGGTCTCTGTACCTCTACTGCATCTTGCATCTCTCAGAAATCCGCTAGAATCGGTTACTGTGGTATCTTCGGTGTATCTCTCGTCGTTTCGTGGATCCTCAGAGAAGTTGGAGCACCCCTTTTGGAGAAGTTCCCATGTACTTTCCATTCCTTTTCTAAATCTTTCAACTTTCATCTTAATTCCCCATTGGGGTATTTGTGTTCATCACGGTTCAAGAATGATTAAATGGATCACTCTTGCTTCATATTCATGCCCTAGCTTTTTCCGAATTGGAATGCATACTTTTGAGGAGAAATGATAGCAATATACTCTCATACACAATCTCTATCGTGTCCCTTAATTTGTTGGAAATTTTGTAGTTTCTGCTTCATATTTAGTGAACTCCACTTGTGATTTTGTAGCTCCTAGTAAATTTTGATCAATATTAGAGCATGTGTAAGAAGATGTTGTTGCAGTTTCTAATAAATTGTAATCAACAAAAGAAAGAGGTTGTTAGAGAATCAGTAGCTAGCAGTAGTACTATTTCTGAACTGATAGGTTGAATTTGTCTATGTGCCTCCTCAATCTCCCTGTGTTTAGTTTTATGATTCAGATAAAAGGTTGAATTTTGTCAAATACATATGGAAAATGATAAAGTGTATGTTTGGTTTTGATTATATTTGAAGAGGTGCTTTATTATTATCATTATTATTATCATAAGGTGTGTGGAATGAATATTGAATATTTTTCCTTTATAATGTGGTAGTGGTATATTAATTCTTAAATACAGGGATTGGTGGATCGGATACCCACACAAAGGAATGGTATCAAGTACAAGCAGTTCTTCGAGTGAGCTTGGGAAATTTCTTGTTCTTTGGTATCCTGGCCCTTATTATGATTGGCGTGAAAGACCAGAATGACAAGCGTGATTCATGGCACCATGGTGGTTGGACTGCAAAATTAGTGGTCTGGCTTTTGCTTCTGGTCCTTTCATTCTTCCTTCCCGATGTCATAATATTAGTATATGGTATGCTTTGTAGGCTCTACTCTCTTGCTGCCAATTCTTAGTGGCATTGGTCATTGAATATGCATTCTGACTAGAATTATTCAGTTCATGCAGATTGTATTTAAAATTGAAAAGTAGTTCTTAAAGAGGTTTTCTGGCTATATTTCATGACTTTGAAACTGAATTCTAGATGTTTATACCCCCATCTGCCCCAACACCTATCACAATTTTTGTTTGAGTTCATTCTGATGAATTCTCAATGTAAAATTCTTTTAGCCTATCGACCAATCTTGACACTTCATTTAATAAGTCTAACTTTGTTAACAAGTACATGGTATATCTAGTTCGTTACATTATCTGCCGAAGTACCATTCGATGCAAGCGTAAAACTGTTATACACTTATATTACATGTAAATCAAATTCATTTTCTTCTCGGTAATAGCTTTGTTCTCTTGCCCCTTGTATATTGTATGGGAGGTCTTAGTTCTGAATAGGTTCTCTTTTCAGATTTTTTTCCTCCAATGGGAATCCTAATTTTAAATTGACATGAGCATATCTGTAATATTTACAGGATTCATAGCAAAATTTGGGGCTGGCTTGTTTTTATTGATTCAAGTGATAATCTTACTTGACTTTACTCACTCTTGGAATGATGCATGGGTCGAGAAAGATGAACAAAAATGGTATGCAGAATTTCTGGTCCCATAGTTTTAATTTTTCCATCGTTCTAATAATTTTTGTTGTTTAGGTATATTGCTTTACTTGCTGTATCGGTCGGATGCTACATTGCAGCATTTGCAGTGTCAGGAATCCTTTTCATTTGGTTCAACCCTTCTGGATATGATTGCGGCATCAATATCTTCTTCCTTGTCATGACCATGATTCTTGCTTTTGTGTTTGCCATTGTCGCCTTACATCCCACGGTAAAGACTAGAAATGCTTTTAGTAATTGAAATTTTAATATTGCAATTATTAGATTTCTGAATGAGTTGTTAATTGACAATGAGCAAACAATCTATACATATATAACAATGATGCACTGGTAAAAATTTGGAAGATGTAGCTTAATGTTGAGGAGGAAATGTCATAAAGGAACATCATCTGAAATATAACTCTTAATTAATGCCACTTGCCTTTCTCTTTTATGGACGCATGTCATATGTATCAGTTGCTTTGTGCTTACTATCTTGATATATGTATCAAACTAGTTAATCCTCAACCTAGTAGCTGTTATACCTGCCTCTTTCTCGCAATATTTGTTTGTTGGAGTGATTGGAAGGTTTCATCAATGTGCATTTGTGTATTAATTTACTTTTTATTATTGAAAAACATAAATAATGGCTTGAGTGCAAAAACAGGTGAATGGAAGCTTGTTGCCTGCATCTGTGATTTCCCTTTACTGTGCTTATGTGTGCTACACGGGTCTCTCTAGTGAACCTCGTGACTATGAGTGCAATGGTCTCAACAAGTCCAGAGCTGTTAGCACAAGTACCCTCATTCTTGGCATGCTAACAACAGTGCTATCAGTGCTGTATTCGGCCCTTCGTGCTGGATCTTCCAAGACATTCTTATCACCACCATCATCACCAAAAGCGGGTAATAAAACATGTTTGGAATCCTTTATGATCTCTTATCTTATGGAGACTTAACAAGTCATCCAAAAAACATATTGATCGATAAAAAATATCAAATGAGATACAAATGCACTTATTTATAGAGTTTACTGAACTAAAATCCTTAACTTTCTTTAACAAAATCTTAACCAACATTTTTGAGTCCAAATAAACATCTGTTATCCTGGTTGTCTCATTTTGCATGTTACATATTTCAGGTGAGAGCAAACCTCTTCTGGAAGAGGCAGAAGAAGGAAAGGCAAAAAAGGAGGAAAAGGAAGCACAACCAGTTAGCTATTCGTATTCATTCTTCCACCTAATATTTGCCCTGGCTAGCATGTATTCAGCCATGCTTCTCTCTGGATGGACCAGCACATCGGAGACATCAGATCTCATAGATGTTGGTTGGACCTCAGTATGGGTTCGAATCGGCACCGAGTGGGTCACTGCTGCATTGTATATCTGGACTCTCACAGCTCCTTTGCTCTTCCCTGATCGTGAATTTGCGTAGTTCTCTCATAAATTACCACTACTTTATGACATTCTCGATGGTTGGTGTTTGAGTATTGTAAGTTATGACCTTCTGTGTATGTCTTCATGTTGGAATGTTGTGTGTTGCTTGCAATACATGATATATGTATAGATCCACTCCTTCATGTGAGATGCAATACTTTTTATTGCATTTTTCAAAGATTATCTTAATCTAAATGCATGAATATAAGTAACTTTGTAGTTTATGGTCGACCACATATTGCACCCTTCCTTTGTCCACTATGTTATGTATGATTTACTTCCCGACACTTCACTGAGATGTCAGTAGTGGCAACTTCAAAATGTTGGCGCTCAGCTCACTACTTATCACTGTTTGTAATGGCAAAATCATCATACAGACCACAAATCGTGGCAGCACCAGTAAATGTTCTACATTTCTTTTACTTTAAACAATGGAAATGCATCTTTTCAAAATAAATTTAACCCAACTAAGATATATCATGCCTGCCACATTAATTTTTGAGGTCAGTTTTTTCATTTAGTATTAAACAAAATTGATGGGCTGTAGTAAAATGGCTAATTTGGCACTAGCTTTTCACACCATATTGTCTAAATTGAAAAATGATGTCATTTAGACTGTGATTTTGAAAATTAAAATTTCCCATTTTTTGATCATCTTCATCTCTCTAGACAGGGGTGACTCAAGACCCAAGCAGGTAAAACAGCTCTTTTAGACCTTAAGGCCTTAAAGACCTCAAAAAAAATTATACTCATATATTATATTTAATTTTAAAATTATACTAAAAAAATTTAATTGCAAATTTAAAATATTTTAACTAATTTTAAGTTGACATCAGTGCTAATATTATTTAATCACTTCAAATTTATATTAGTACTGTAAATATTATTTAATGATAATATTTTTGAAACTTTCTATCATAAATTAATAATATTTTTTAAAAAAGAAATTGATTTAATGATAATATTCTTGAAACTTTGTTATCATAAATTAATAATATTTTTTAAAAAAGAAATTCAACCGTCAAGGAATCTTACCTATCAAAACCTTTTAATTTTTTTATCTCTTGCATATATTTCAACATATGAACATCATTTCTTTAGATGTCATTTCATTATCTTACTCTTTCACTTCTCTCATTCTTTCTTCACTTATCTCCTTCCTTCCTCAGTCTCTTTGTTCTTCCATCATATTATTTCATTTTGTTTGTTTTCAATTTCAAATTTATTTCATCATTCTATACTATGCATTTATATGCACGCGTCTTTATTTGGAGACTCAGAGCCATAGATTGATTGAAGAGTTTGTATTCATTTTTGCTCCTTTTGAGTACATCAATATTAGGTAAAAATAATAAAATAATATGAGATTGATTAATTGATTTCAATTTTTTTTTCATTATGTTTTAATTAATCTTAAAATAATTTGTTTTGATACAAGGAAGAGAATTTGTAAATTATATTTAAAGACTTACCAAATGATAGAATCAAAAGATAATAAGAGACTTGAGACTTCAAGACAAGATACTACCATAAAGTTCATTGTCTTGAGAATCAGGTTTTATCTTTTTAACTTAGTTTCATTTTATATACGTATAAGTTATATTCAGTGTGATATATATTATAGTTTTTTAATTTTATATAAAAATATACAAATATGTCAATTAGAAGATTTAAATCAGGTTATTCAAAATTTCAAAAAAAGAGAAGAGTTGAACTTAGGTGAGTCTTCTTTGAATGAAGAAGATAATAATATAAATATAAGTGAAGATAACAATATAAATATAGATGAAGATAATAATAAAATAGTCAACGAAGATAATAATTTTGATTCTTAAACTCATTATAATAATTTTGATTTCAAAACTAAGGATAAGGAGAATAAAAGTGCAGGATAAAATGATTATAATATTAAAAATATATATGACCCAGCCAAAGGGAGGATATTGATACGAAATTGAGAGACTTACTAGTAGAAAAAAGCCCTATTAGGATAACTGATATAGATCTTTCAAAAGATAAATACTCAAGATAGTTTAGAACTGATAATTTTTTATATATTGTAGATAAAACAATTACCACACTGCAAAATAGATTTGAAAAATTTAAAATATATGAAGATATTTTTGGTTTTTTATTTAGTATTAAAAAATTAAAGTCATTGGGTTGAGTACTTTTGAAAGAAAAATGCTTAAACCTTTAAAAGTATTTGAAACATGATAATTTGTTGGATCTTGATGGCTTAGATTTATTTTCAGACTTAAATATCTTAAAGGAGATTATAAGATTGGAAAATGATAAACCCTTGACATTCTTAATTATATAACAAGAATAAATTCTTTTCCAAATGATGCATAGATAACATATAGAATAATTAACAATTCCAATATCAGTTGGTTCAGTTGAAATGAGTTTTTCAAAACTTAAACTAATAAAATCTTATTTAAGATCAACCATGTCTCAACAAATATTAAACGGATTAACTTTATTGTCTATTGAAAAAGATATTTTAAATGAAATTAATTGTGATAATTTAATGTATACTTTTGCATCATAAAAAGTTCAAAAAATAAATTTTAAGTAAAAATATCATAATTTTAATTATTTTATTAATTTAAAAAAGACCTCATTTTTTCAATTCGTTATAGGCCTCCTAAAGTCTTGAGCCGCCACTGATCGACAAGTATGTATATTTATATATACAAACATTTTATATTTATATTATGCTTTTTCCTCATAATATTATTATGGAAAAATATTATTTTTCTCTTAAAATCTGTTACTGTTTTTGTTTAGTCTATATTTTTGTTGCTTTATTTTTTAAATAGTTAGAGTTTGTCGCAACCGGATCACGACAAAGACGACGATCCAAAAAAAAATAATGAAAATTTAAGAAAAAGGAAGTTGCCACCGTAGTTTTTCATATGAAAAACTATGGAAAAAAAAGAAAAAGAGGATAAGGTTAGTTTACGAAAACTGAGTCTAGATCCGGAGTCAGTTACGCGTAGGGAAGGTATTAGCACCCTACAATGCCCGTCCTATGACAGTACCTTTAATTAAAATGAGTTTATTTTTAAAATGTTTATTTTCCCAAATAATAGAAATAAAAACTAATAAGAAAAAAAAAGATTTTTATTTTAAAGGACTCGACAAGGATCGACCTTGCTCCTACGTATTTCTATACGAAATAGAAAATCAGGGCTACGTAGTAGAAAATTGGTTGTTTGTCGTTGATATTTTTTAATTTTTGAAATTTTTGATGTTTTTTATATTTTTTAAATTTGATATTTTTTAAAATTTTATGGAAAAAATTTTGTGATAGATATCACATGACGCGCATGATCTTTTGATTATCTAAACGAAAAGTTTTTTAAATTAAAACCCGCATGACGAGTACGGCCATTTGGGGTTTAATCAAAATTATTTAAAATAAGACCAAAAGGAAAGAGAAGAAAAAAAAATTAATCCCTTGTATTTTTATTTATTCTATATTTTTCTTAAATTCCTACAAATTTTAGATTAAAAAATAAAGAAATGAGATAAAAATTATTTTTATAACGATAATATATTTTTTTTTTAAAAATGCAAACCAATCGATAGAAATATTAGGTGTCTAAAATAATAAAGCAAGTGGATCTCATTGTACAATGATGTGACTAAAAAAAACGTGTAAAACTCAAGTTCCTTTCTTTTTTTTTTATAAAATGGAACAATAAAAAAGGAAACAAATGAACCAAAAAAAGTTGAGTTGGAGCACCATTCAATTGGACCTTTTTATTATCACTATTTATTTATTATCTTTTGCTAAAATAAATAAATAAATGAAACTAAACACTCACAGTATCTCAATTCACTCACGTTGATCACTGTGAAAAAGTAACTTTAATTGGCTAAGAAACCTTGTCACCTTGCCATAAATTCAATCACACGCAAATTTCATTATTGTGCCACATCACTTCATTCTTTTTTTTAATTCATTATTCTTTCTTTTTCCTTTTAATTTTTCGGTGCCAAAAATCCTTGAGTCAAACTTAAGCACCAAACCTGCACCTGACAACTGCATTTTTATACTTTAGATTACTTTTCTTATTATTTTTTATTTATTCAATGACAAAACAATTGGGTCTAATCATTTTTCTTCCATATCTCTCACTTCCTTTACCAAGAACCCTAGAATGCTTCAGGGTTGGAAAAGAGGGAACATTGGGGTGACACCGTTTAATGAAAAGGGGTTGCGATACCCTTGCGAGGGAGAAAGGGGAAGAAGAATGCGACGAAGATGGTAGTTTTCGGGGTTCTGATGTGAGGTGGTGACGCAGCGGCGCTGTTCAACAGCGTGGACGAAGGCGTGAGGCTTGTGAGATGGGGAGGAAGATCTCGGTGAATGGTGGACCAATGTTGGAGAAGTTTAAAGGAGGCTTTGAGTGTCTTGGTTCGTTTGGTCTATCTATCTATTGATTCACTTATGGTTTGGTTTGGTTTGTAGGTGAAGAGCTCAAATGTGAGAAATTTATGATTTTTTTTTTATCCATGATATTCGTTTTATTTTACTTGGTACAAGGTGCTGAAAACATGGCGCGTGGCGCAAGACAGTATGCAAGATATGTATGTGTAACAATGAAACATTGGGATAATGAAACAGTAAGACAAGACAGGGTAAGCAAGTCACCAACCTTATGTGTTGTTCCTTCCTCTGTTGCTCTTTCTTTTTCTTTGTTGCTCTATGCGTCGTTCTCTTCCTCTGTTGCTCTTTCTTTTCTGTTTCAATCCTCTATTGGGTCTCCAGAGTAGTGATTGGGGAAAGAGGGGTTTTTCAAAATTTGAATGAGAGCTCTAGAGGAGTCTTGGAGAATGAGGAGAAAAAATTGTTGTTATGGGAGCCCTGTCCTCATATTAAAAAGAAGGAGCCTTGAAGTAGTACCTCTGCTCAGCAGAAAAAGATCCATTGGAGAGTTGACTTGGGTAGGTGTTTGAAAGGACAAAGCCATTTTGTTGAGAACAAGGAATGTTTGGCAGCGGCAAGAAGGTTGACAGGGGACAATTTGTTAGGATGGGGAAATTTTGATTGTTGGAGGTGGCTTTGTTGAGGGCAACGTTACATGGTAGCATTGCATGCAGTAGGCAGCAGACAGAAGCACTGCAACGGGCATAAGCATGAAAGGTTTGGAGGGGGCATAAGCATGAAAGGTTTGGAGGGCTGAGGGCATAGCTGGCAAAGGGAGGATCCTGACTGAATTTAGGAAAAAAAGGAAAAAAGATCCTCCAATTTCGAATCTCCCCTTTTTGTTATTTCTCAATTTTAATTTTAATATTTTTTTTTTGTAAAATAAAATTATATACATGGAAAAGAAAAATATTTTGTTTGACTATTTTTTTTATAAAGAAGGAAAAACTAACAAAACGATAAGAGTAAAAAATTTTGCTTTTCACTATTTCATCTTTCCTAAAATGAGAAAGAGTTAAAAAGAGAAATTAAATACATCATTAATTACTTTTACATTCTGAAAAATGAAAGAAATTAAGAAAAAAAATCCAAGAGAAACTTTTTATTATTAATATTTTGAGAAATTATTAAATAAATCCGGACAAAATTAGGTGTTGACATAATTTAAAAAAAATTCACCCTCTATTACTTAACCATCATTCACTATTTGTTATTTAACCTTCACCCTTACTCTGATTTATTTTAAAACATAAAATGTGAAAGGATTTAAGGAAACTGTACAAGATATATTTCGCAGTCACAATATTGTAGAGAGAGTAAACACAAAAGTTTTGTCCGGAGAGGAGAGTTCAAGATGTCAGGTGTTAACAACAATAATAATGAGGAAGGCAAGAAGCCCAACGAGCAAGGAGTACACATTAACCTTAAAGTGAAAGGGCAGGTGCGTTCTTTTGTTCATTAATTTTTTGTTTCTTTCCATTTCTAGGGATTTGCTTTTCTATTAGATCATGTTAATTGAGTGTCGTGGATCTTCGATTTTGCACTCTGGTGAGTTTGAGGTGTTTATTGTATTATGATTATGCGTGAAAGTATGCCTCTTCTTTAATCAATTTTTTTTTACTCAATTGGGATTTTATTGTTAGGGTGACTCCGATTATGTTTCATTTTGGTTTGAATTTATGGGCTTGGGTAAAAATTGAAATTTGATGTTTTCTTTTAAAATTGTTAATTAGATGTGGTAGGATGGGAATTGGATGTGGTAGGATGGGAACGAGGTGTTCTTCTTCAAGATCAAGAGAAACATTCAATTGAAAAAGCTTATGAGTGCTTATTGTGACCGACAGTCGGTTGACTTCGACTCCACTGCTTTTCTCTTTTATGGTCGTCGCCTTCGTGCTGAGCAGACTCCGGATGAGGTTTGTGTTTCCTTCATCTTTCTTCATGATTCTACTGTTTAGCTTTTGGTTTTGACTTAAACTTTTATTTTTGTAGTTGGAAATGAGGATGGATGAAGGATGGTGATGAAATTGATGCAATGCTTCATCAGACTGGAGGAGGTTCTGTACTCTAAGTATATCTGCTTCCTCTCCCTCTCCCATCTATGTGTTAAGGAAGATATTTTTATAAGTGAATACTAAATATCATTCTCTTGATTATAAGTTATAAGCTTAATATAAATGTTGTACTGTTTTATTAACTAATAGAACATATATGCATATTTGTGATCTTTGACATATCTAGTTAAGACAATTTATTAAATAGTAAACTTATAATTAAGTTAAATTCTTTATTTGATTATATGTTTTTATCTAATAAAAAATTACACATGTACACACACATCATATACACTCATCATAGATAATGAGTTGATGATCCTCCATGGTTGTCTCTAACTTTTTGGTGTGACCTTTTAAATTTGTTTGTTTCCAATGATGTATAATTGTCATTTTTTTTGCCAACATTATCTTAATGGGATTAAAGCTACCTTTAGGTCTAACATTGGTTATAAGTTTGAAATGAGTGGGATAACATCCTTCAAATTTTTTAACTTGGTTAGTTATTGTCACGATGGGACGATCACAAACTTATTTTTAAAAATGTTTAAATTGATAATGGAGTCGCCACTATAGCTTATTATGAAGAAACTATAGAAAAACCAAAAAATAAAAATGCCTACGAACCAGATGCAAGATTCGGGAGTCAGTTACGTGTGGGGAAGGTATTAGCACCCCACAACGCCCTTCCTAAGACGGTATCTTTAATTAAATGAATAGAAATAAGTGTGGCTTTACAAAATGTTATTTTTCCATAAAAATAGTAATTACAACAAATAAGAATAAATATATATTTACAGAAAATGTAGTTTAAGAATGAACAATAAACAAACAAAATAATAACAGAGACAAATTTTTATTTTTTATTTTTTGAACCCGATAAGGATTGATCTTGGTCCTACGTATTTCCAAAGGAAAATCGGATCACATAGTTCTAATTTTAAAAATTGATTAATGATAGTTTGATATTTTTTATTTTTCAAAATTTCATTTAATCTTTTTTTGAAAGAAAAAGTTTATATTTGTTTATTATTAAAATTTTATTAAAACTGTTAATTAAATATATTTTTTTAAAATATTATATATATTTTTTAATTATTTTTTAAAATTATTTTAAATCTAATATTTTATTTTTAAAAGTTTATGTTGATAAAAGAGGGTTTTTTTTATTCTTTTCTAACTTACTTTTATTTTTTTATTAAAAAAACATCAACATAAAAATAGAAAGATTAATTAAAAATAAACAATGAAACCTACTACCCTAGTCAGTGTCAGTAAGGATTATAATCGGATGCTTTAAGTTACTTTGTTTTTAGAATAATTATTCTTGTTTTATTCTTTACTGTGGCTATTTGGTTTGGGATAGTGGTAGTTGATGTTAGGTTTTTTAAATTGGGAATAGGGGCTTCTTTGCCTTAGGTTCTGTTTCTGCATTGGTTGGTTGCTTGGGTGGATTTCTATTGCTGAATAGTTTATGTTTTGGTACAAGGTTTGGAAATTTTCGAATTTGGGACTTCGGCTATTGATCATGTGTTATGGAGTTGGGATTATTAACTTTCTGGAATTTAATTTGCTACTACCGTCTTTTGATTAACTAGTTCTGTTTTTCTCGGAAAGGCTGTTTGGTGTTCTTTTGAGTGAGTCTTTGTATTCACTGAGTTCTGAGGATTTATGTGGGTTTTGAGTATAGGGATTTTTGATTCTGATTTAGGGTTTTGTGTTTGTTTTCTGTCTCTGTGTTAATGATATCTAATGTTACTATATTTCTCTTATTGAAATTTATTGACCGTGTTAGCAGGAGCCAGATCTGCCAGATGAACAATAATAATTGTGCAAAAAATGCAGCAATTAGATAATCTCAAGATCACTCTCAAGATCCTATGTGATCGTGCTTCCACACCAACATATCAAACACCTATATGATCGTGCTTGTAGCAGCAATCATCTCGCAGGTATAATAATTTATTGTGATAGTTAAAATTAATTTAACAATGTTTGCAAACTAATTACTCATAATGTTTGCAAACTAATTACTCATTGATATTGATGCAGTGTACAGGTTAAACAAAACACAACAAATACATATGAAAACATATAACAAAGCATAATCTGGACAAAATTAAAGAAAAAAGAGCATAAAGAAGAACACGAACCCGACTTCTTCTTGTTCTTTTTCTAGTTTCTAAGTATCTCTATTTATTCTCTATATCTCTCAATTTCTCTGAGTATCCCTTCTTAAAAATAAAATCAGTTCTTTATAATTTTTTCTGTTAATCCCTTCATCTCCCTCCATAACATTCTCAATCATCACAATTCTTAATTAAGAATCAATTATTTCATCCTCTTTGTGTTAAATCCCTTTGCTTTAAAAGTGTATGGTTACATTTCAGGAAAAAAATGAATAAATAGCCCCTGATCTTATAAATGTAGGAAGGCTATAGGAGTTAAATGTCAAAAGCATGATTGTTAGTTAAATGTCAAAAGCATGATTGTTAGTTAAATGTCAAAAGCATGATTGTTAGTTAAATGTTAAAAAAACATGGTTACTGATTACTAAATGTTAAATGTTAAAAGCAATGATTACATGTGATAAGTGTGAGAAGAAGGTAAAAATTTAATTATGAGAAATAAAATTTGTGAAGTACTAATTAAAGAATTAAAAGGTACTAAAGTTACAGGGACTTGAATGGGCAGTGTATTTCTGTAAATCTTAGGACTTATGTGGCAAGCACAATTAATAGACAAGGGAGATGTAAATAGTAACTTTTTTTATTTCTAATAACCTCTTAGTAAATTAGGCTTCAGAAAACATCTTTCTATTCAATTGGCTCACTTAATTTTTCTATTCAATTATTTTAAGACAAATCCAACACCTTTTTTTTTGTTATTTTATCATTTTTTTACAAATTTCATTTTATCTTATTTTTATTATTATTTAATCAAACTTTACTTATAAAGTCAAAGTTATTTTTATTATTTATTCTAAATGACAAAGAAACTAAATAAAACATGTTAAAAAGTTTTAATTCCTTATTTTTATTCTTTTATTTTATTTTTTTCCTTTTTTTATATTTGTAAAAAAAATAATTTTTATTTGCTCGGAGGAAATTGGATGTTGACAGTTATCATGTTAACTTACCACAACAAGTTCAAATTTGAATTATTATTCAATGAACCATCTTTGCTTCTTATGAGAACCACTAATCTTTTCACTAGCTAACGAGGAGGAACATAAGTATAAATTAAAAGTTTGTTCAACTTTTTACAGAAGTTCTAACAGGATTGTTAGGCACTCTTCTAACTTTTGGTTATAAAGTTTCTAGATTTAAAGAAAGAGAAGTAATGACATTCATCTTTGCAATCTCAACTACTACATCAATTTTCTTATTTTTTGCAAGCATTTAAAGATTAAATAACAAGCCTTTTTTTACAATTAGTACACCCGCGTTAGTCTATATTTTTTTATAGTCAATATTTTTTCCCAAAATTCATACTTAAAAAAGATAAATATATATATATATATATATATATATTATAAATAATACAAAAACAAAATATCAAGTACAAAATGATTTTTACCTACAAATCAAGTAATATGTAAGTCCCTTCTACTTATGTGATGAGAATTATTGATTATTTCAATATTTATTAATAGATAAAAATATCATAATTTTAATTATTTTATTAATTTAAAAAAATTATTTTTTTAATTTATTTTAAGTCTCTTAGAATCTTAGACAGCTAGTTACCAAGATTATTCGTTATTATAACTTCATGAAAAGAGAATCTCCCCAAAGGCCAGATAATCACAGTCACGAAATTAGAACATGCCTGTTTAGTGCTGAGGCTCCATCTACAGACCCAGTGCCCACTATCAAGACCGAAACCATATGTGCCTTTGCATTCATAGTCACACGCGCATGTCAAATTCACAAAAACTCTTTAAAAGTCTCAACAAACTCATAAAGTTGAACCCCTTTTCATTACAGTCTCAAGTTCTTGCAAAAGACTGAATAGTTACGTATATATTTAAGGAAAATTTTATAATTTTTTTTACAAAAGGATTATTTTGATTTGTAAACTTTTTCTCCACTTATTTTTTTAATGATTATTATATAAACAACTATCAGTTTTTTACTTTATTTTAATTTTAAAGAGGATAGAGGATGACGTTAACTTGATTGTTTAAGAGGGCATTGTTGAAAAAAATCATATAATGGAAGGAAAAGAGTCCGCCTTAAAACACAGTAGATTCCTTCATTTAATAGTATTGAATGAACTTTAAGAAAATGTGTTGAATTTGATTCACACAAATATCAAAACTCACCATGAGAAGCTTTCTTACTCCTATTTATGATTGACAAAAGCTACAAATATTTCTTAATTTAAATCAACCAGTGCAAGTATCTCATGTTCTTGTCTCTTCTAAATAAATTAAGTGTAATATTTTGATTTCTTCTATGTAGGTCTTAACTTTTAAATAAAGCATTTCATTGAATGTGATGTCCTATATGTTTATAAATTTATAAATATTACAATTGAAACAAGGTTTAAATTTATTTTTATTCTTTATAATTCAGTTTGATTTAAAAAATAAATTCAAATTTGATATTTTTTTTTTACAAAAACAAGTATATTCTCCATATGAAAGATAATTTTGTTTGATACCAATTATTAACATTAGTATGTATTTAATGTAATTACATATAAGAAGTTAATGCTTAAACAGATACGGGGTCAATCTATTCTTTATAGTTTACAAATATAATGCATCAGATAATTAATTGAAAATATTATTTTTGTATATTTATGATTTAGAATTACATCGTCCTCATGTAATAATGTTATAACCAAATGAAGAATATTAATTATCTTAGCATGTATGTTTTGAAATTTGAATTTTTAATGTTGAAATTTAGATTTGATTCAGACATTGGTGATGAGTTATAGTTTTAGTTAAGAATACTTTGGTGTTGGTTGGGGAACTAAAAAAGAGGGAAAAGAGAAGTGTGTTGGGTTGGGATAAAGAAGGAGATGAAGACGAAGACGAAGATGGTGCAAGAGGAAGAGGAAGAGGTGGGATTGGGAATGAGCAGAGGGATGATGGTTCAGTGCAATGTCAATAACAAAAACCATAGCCATAACCATAGTCACAGCCATAGCCATAGCCATAACCATAGCAATAACCATAATCAGAACAATGTGTGCAACTGCAAGCACTCTCCCTCGGCCACCTTGGACCTTCTCATCCTCCTCCTCGTCCTCTTCTCCGGTGCCTTCCTTCTCTCCTCCTATTTCTCATACATCTTCCATTCGCTATCCCTCCTCCTTCCCTCCCTCCCTCTCTCCTACCTCCTTCCCTTCCTCCTCTTTTTTGCCCTCTCCCTCGCCGCCGCCGACTTCTGCTGCGGCCCCCGATCCCGCCGCTGTCAGCGCTCCGGATGCAAGGGCCTCAAGAAGGCCATGGAGTTCGATTTGCAGATTCACCGCTTCGGCTCCGCCCCCTCACCTGATGCCTCCGCCGAAATTGACCGCTTGCCCTGGAAGGGCGGCACCGAGGCCAACCCCGATTACGAGTGTCTCCGCTCCGAACTCCGTAAGATGGCTCCCCCTAACGGCCGCGCCCTCTTGCTCTTCCGGGCGCCCTGCGGCTGCCCCGTCGCTAAACTTGAGGCATCCGGTCCCAAAAAGGGAAAACGCCATAAGAGGTTCGTTTCTTGCTTGCTCTTGTTATGGCTCTGTAACCACTTTGTTGTGTGATGTTTAGATCGAGTTGCAGATCTGTTTCGTTTTGCGGGTTTCGAAAATTGTATTGAATCATGTAGGTTATGATGGTGAATACTGTTTGTTTGTTGGTTTTGTGATTCGGATTCGGTGTGGCCGAGTTTGAGTTTCTGTGTGTTTCTATTTTTGAGTTGCTTTTAAGTTGTACATACATAGATACATACATAGATGCCTGAAGTAAAAGGCTGGTTAATGTCTTTTAATCGAATTCTTTGTTGAAGTAATGGATTCTGCGAGCGCTTGATTTGGGGATATCTGTTTGCCTTCTGGAGGATTTAAGTGAAAGATCTGGGGGGTTCTTAGAATTCACTGTATAGGACTAGATGGGATAGCATGTGCTTTTAGAGGGTAGAATCCAACTTTCTCCTAGAGTGGCTTTGACTCTTTTTTTTCACCTTTAATTGTTGGTACTTAGTACTGAGATTAACATTGTGAGATTGTATGAGATATGGGGTGGAGTAATTGATTATCTTCATTTTAATTGTTTTTTTTTTTTGTACGCAATTAGGCTGGATATCTGTAGACCTTATAATATTCTTTCCCTAATTGTGAGAAAGAGAGAGAAACCCTTTGTACAATTTCTCTCTATATATATGTGATACGGCTTGGAGACTGCAACCCAAGCAAGTTTTCTCTCAAATTCTTGTCCCTAATTTCGGTTTCATTTCAAGTGTTGGTGCCATACCTTCTTTAGTTCAGTTCACCTTCTCAGCCTTTGCCATTGCAGAACAGTTCACCTTCTTAAGTATCATGTCTTTCTTCTCTGGCCATACCCCAAAGCACAGTTGCTTGTGCAGCCATCTCACTCTCAGATGCAGCTGTTTGTTGATGCGCTGTCTTTGTGGTGCTAGAAGACTGTGCTGCTTGCCTTGCCTAGTTTGTTGGTGCCTCTTTTTATTTTGCCGTAGTTTAGGCTTTTGTTCTCTGTTTAAGGCCTCTCTCTTTGTGCCATAATCATCTGTTTTTGTGGTTGCTTCTGTGGGAGCCTTGGTGCTATCTCTGTTGTTGTTTGATGCTGTTTGGCTCTCTTAAGGGCTTGTTGTTTGGCTCCTGTCCGGATGTTGCTATCTGGTCCTCAAATTTATGTGTTTCTCTATCAGTACTCATGTCTTCTACATCAAACGCAAGGTGCAGTGATTCCGGATCCTCAAGTGAGGGTCTGCTGTGAGGTGTCCTTTGTCTTTTTCAACAGCACCAATTATTTTATTGGAAAAACTTATAAGAAATACTTGATCTCCAGTTATCAAGATTTGGTTTCATGGTACAAATACGTTATTTATAATCATATAAGAATAGACAGGCATGCTGGACTGCAAGCTAATTGACATTTTGGTTGACCCAAATATTTATGTACTACTGGGGGATGTTGGAGAATAATTGGGAACTGAATTACTTAATCATGACGGGATTAGATACTTTGTTTGTTGTAAGTAGTGTTATTTAGTTTCTTAATTCCCTCCTTTTCCTAGTCATTGGGATGTTATGGGTAGAAATCTGAGATGTATCAAGGGATCCCTTGAAAGAGGTTTATTATATGCCATTAGAGGCCATTCTGCTGTTGTTGTTGCATATACAAACATAGATTGGACTAGTCCAATTAACAAGACAATCTACTTTTGGTTATTGTGTTATAGTTTGAGGTAATCTCATTTTCGAAAAGTGTAAAATCTAGAATGTTGTTGTTAGGTCTGGTGCAAAGACTCATGGGAGTTAGTACCACACAATACAATACGATTTAGAAGCTTGACGATGAGAATCGTGATGGCCGATGGGTGTTATTTGAGTTTGAATTGTTTATTGTATCACACGAATGGCCTAAGTATCATATGAATTGTGATCTCCTACGAAACTCCGATACTTCAATTTGCTTCATGTATTTGTGTATCTGATACCGATACTCTAGGATTCTTCATTGATACATGGCTATGAAGTATCCAAACCTCCAATACTTTTATTTGTTCCAAGTCTGCATTTGTGTTGGTGAAGTGTCCAACCTTTTGAAACATTTATATCCAATACAACTAAGAAAAACACATAAGTATATGTGTAATATAGAAACATAAAAACATGGTCTCTACATAAAACAAAGAGGGAAACTGTCCTCTTTATGAATTATTTTTAAAAAGTAATGAGACTGATTGTGTTATTTCCATATGTAAATAATAGAAAGTAATTTATGATGATAATGATTTTTAATTTTTTATTTTGAATCTAAGAAATGTGATTTTAATTTGGATTTGCACAATTGCAGTTATATTCTATGAATTTTTATATATTTTTTAATATGTTTCTTGTGAGTGTAGTATCATGTTATTTGTATATTAATCTTATCGCCATGTTAGATACGCATTGTATCACCGCATTAGATATGCATAGTATCCTATCCGTTTATTATAGGCATTTCTTAGTGAATCCTACGTTCTGGCTGTGGATAATGCAAGTGTGATGTGACAAATGCTACGAAGTCTGTGACAAAGGCAATCACAGCTGCCTTATGCATTGAAGGTTTGAACCGCATCTAGGCATTGCATACCCATTGAGGGTGTTCAGATCAGTTGCAGACAATAAATCCAGCTAGTGGGTTGGGGATAGAAGGCTGTGTTTAGGATTCAGGAACAGAGGATTGAAAAGAAAACCAGGTCAGATGTGGGCTTTGGGTTTGGGTCTTTCATGTCTTCAAAATTTAAATGGCATGTTTAGAAAAAAATTCTCACATCTAGAAGGTTAAGTGTGTCACGTGACTTTTAAAACTCCTGTGTTTGTGTTTTATTTTGTTCTAAATAGTTAATTGTGCTGTAATTTTAAACTTAAAATCCCGACAGGTAGCTTACAGTGTTTTTTTAGAGATAACCTAAGAATGATGTTGATACATATTTGTTTTCATATCTAATGTTTCTGTGTTAAAATGATCCTCTGGTTATGTTTTTAGGTATTAGTCACGTACATTCCATGTTGTATTATTGATCATGAATTTTTCAATTCACGATTCTATTCACAATGCAAAAAACAAGCTTTCCCATTCATATTTTCTATCCCGATTCAACTACCTTGCCAAGATATGTTATTGAGCCATGTCCATTATCACATCGGAACTCATTGGTGAACCACTTCTCGCAGAATGATAATTTTGTAAGGTAGGCCTCACAACTCCCATTTGTTGTGATAAGCAAGCAATCTTGTACGTTGCTTTAATCCCCTTTTCTGCTAGCAAACTAAGCACTTTAAGATTGTCATTTTATTTGTGAGAAGATTGTTTGGGGAGATATCTAATTCATTGGTTGGTTCTAATGATCAACTAGTAGACACATTCACTAATTCTTGTTGTGGATTCAGGATGAGTATTATATTTGTAGTAAGCTAGAATGCATGTTACTTGTACTAAAGGGAGGTGTTGAAATTATAATAAGATTGTATTGAAATCTTACAAGATTTAGGCTGAAATTGTGTTAGAATATTCGATTGTAATTGCTTCCTTTTGTTGTACATAGTTAGGCCAATTAGGCTAAATACCTCACAATTATAGGTTTTTAACATTTTTTATATTACGGAAACTCAAACTTTTACAAGTTTCCAAATCAAGTTTACAGAAGCTTCACGAGTTTATAAACTCACAAATTTAACCACCTTGGTTGAAGTAGACTAAAATTTGTCATAAATGAGTCTTCAGCTGAGCTAAATCTCACCTAGGAGGATAAGGTTTTGTTGTTGTTGTTATATTATTGGTTTATACATGAGGGATTCTAACAACAGTCCCTTTATTACTGATTGGAATTTATTAAAAATAATAAAATTTGGTAGGTCCCACTTTAAAATTAGGAGAGGCTCATTAAGAAATGAAACTAACCAAAATTTGTGATTATCAATCAACTTTAGCCGACAGTAGAATGAGTGCTAGAGATTGTGTAGTTATCACTCCTCTTTATTTTCAAAAAGGTTAGGATCTTAACGGTCAGTTTCATTTCATCTTACAATAGGCCAGATTGCAATTATGACGACAATAATGCAAGCTTGTAGTGGTACACTTGGGCTTTTAGTTCTCCTGAATTGTGATCAATCAAGCTACCAACGAACTACTTTTCACTATTTATTATGCCCAACATAACGTTATAGCTAAATAATTGTTCAATATAATCTGACATATCCTAAATTATGTATAAATAATTGGTTGTGTAGTGTGTATTACTTTATCAGTAAGTTGACTAATGTGCATATTGGTTGTGATCACTATGGACCTTAGAGAGGGCTATTTTACATTACCTATGGAAGAAGTTGGGGCTTTGAGACATCTATGACATGCTACTCTGGTTTCGTATGGGCCTGTTTTTGTCTTTGTTATTACCTTCACCAGTTGGAAATGTTATAACCTCAAACTTAAACAGCTTGTTTTGGAAATTTTATGTGATTCTCTCACAATTTTATATCTTTTCACTAATTAACATTAAAATTATTGGTAACACCACAAACTATGGTACTAAAGCATGAAGCCTCAACTGTATTTCCTATGTTCTATAATCATTGTTTCTTGAATTAGTAAAAGCGATAAATAATTTTGAACCTGTTGTGCTTGTGAAACTGATTATCGTCTTGTCCTGCATTTGACTATGAAGCTTGTTGGTAAATTTTGTTGAAATTGTCCTAGTGTTATTTGTTTCTCGCATAAACTTTACTGTTTAAATTTCTGTTGTTATCTCACTAAATCGAAGTTGTGGACATCTTAAAACTTTTTATCTGTTCCAGAAATTATTGGCTATCCCCTATGCGTTTGGCAAGTTTTTTGGTTTCTATTCTCCTTGAAAGGACGGCTTATTATAAACTCTAGAATGTAAAAGACATTTTTTTCTTTAATATAAGGCTAAAAAAACAGAATTTCTACAAAAGCCAATTCGAGGAATTTATGCATTTAAGGGTTTAAAAAAAGTTGGGCCAAATGTTACCTAGTTGAATTGCATACTTGAAGTTTTGTTTGATGGACTTGAATAACTTTTTGACTGGTAAATCTGAACTTCTGGTTTTAATGAATTGAGCAGGACCCAACCCAGTGCTACTCTTAATGGAGGAGATCATCGTTGATTCACTGATGTTTTCATACGTGGCATCTCATTTATATCTTTCTCACGGTTGTCATTAACTGGAAAAACTACTGATTAGAACCATTTTTTTAAGAGAAAAAAAATAGCAATCTGGTCTTAACAATCCTTCCTTATATCTGCATAATCTAGTAGTCTACATAAACTTTGGAAGGATCGTACAGGATTAACTGCAATAAATATGTTATTCATCATCGACCCATTTCATTAATTGTAGATGTCCTAAAATTGCTGACTCCACTGTCTCTTAAATTATTACACCTTAGCCCTACGAAAATATACATTATGGATTGAAATGGATGCTCAGGCCATAGATGGACTAGTTCATGGTGTTAATATCGTGATTGTACCAAATGTGAACTTTTATGTTTCATTACACCTTTGAAGCTGCTAAATCCCTATTTGGACCCTCTACTGTGCAAGAAACTGTTTAGTTTCCAACTTGCTTATTTCCCTATTTATCAATTTGAAAACCCTATAAATACATTTCTCCTGTTGAGTGAACTGTATTTTGGTCTAAATTTTTTAAAGTTGCATATTTTTTGCACTAATAAGAAAGTGTTTTAGAAGTAGCGTTAGCGACGATTGTTAGCACTTTTTAAATAAATGGAAAAGTTTGTCTAAAATATTTCTTTTTCATTTCGTAAATTAAGTCAATATAAGTATACTCACTCTTCATAACTGAAATGCACTGGTATACTAGTATTTTCCTTAATCTTTATATTTTAGAATTTAATTTTTATAACTTTTAGTTAAGTTATGCTCAATAAACTATTTTTAAATAAAAATAAAGAGGCAAATCACTTGATTTTAAAATAAGAAAGATGAATATGAGATACAAGAATATTTATATAAAAATTAGATAGAATTATATTATTTTATGAAAAGGGTAATTAAGATTATTTTAAAAGTAAAGACAATGTATGTGTAATTTAGTATCAACTCTGAGTAGAAAAAAAAAATTTATCATATTTGTGTATATGAAATTTGCAATCGATAAAATGATTCACATTCACGAGCGAAACTATTAAGGTGGATAATCTCATACTCTTAAAAATGAGAATATTAAATGTACCAAACAATAATATTTATATTTTATTAATTTTTAAATATTTTTTTAATTAAGTATTTAGTATTTTGTTTTTTTGAATTTAAATAATTCCCAAATAAAACATATTTTATTTTATCATAAAAAACAATAAATCCATTATACATAGTAATTTGTGATTACTTTTTATAAGTGTATATATTATTCATTGTGATATTAAAACTCATTTATTCTAACACTTATCAAATAAATTTATATAATTTGCTTATTTTTAAATAAATTTTGTAGCATAATAAGAATTAATAGAGTATTAACGATTTTTAAAATAATTAGACACATTTTTTGAGAACTTTTAAACCATAAAACTTATTTAACAAAATAAGAACAATACGTCGTTTTTTTTTTTCGTTTCAGTTGTATCAAATTCATCTATTTTAATTTAAAAATTATTATTTTTTTAGTTTTTTTAACCTAACCTCTTAGTGAGACACTAAAAAAAAGAAAATAGAAACTAAAAGCGTTTTTTATTTTCTCTAAATTAATATACTAAAATAATTAAATTTGAGAAAAAAAAAAAAAAAAGAA
>Ga0209700_103950_pt1 | contig 27585 bp, 18 predicted proteins | sample SiratroredBW_FD_187528 | JGI IMG/M metagenome (GOLD analysis project Ga0209700, IMG submission 187528) | Root nodule microbial communities of legume samples collected from California, USA - Siratro red BW (SPAdes) (version 2) | ecosystem: Host-associated > Plants > Roots > Nodule | place: USA... | reverse complement strand
CGGGCTCCCTAAAACCAAAAAAGTATTGTTTGTTTTATCTTAATCTCTTTCTTGGAAAAATAAGTGTTTTAAAAAATCACACTCAGACTACTTATTTAATTAAAGGTACCGTCTTAGGACGGGCGTTGTGGGGGTGCTAACACCTTCCTCACACGTAACCGACTCTCGGACTCGAAATCCGTTTTCGCAAACTTGTCTTATCTTGTTTTTGGGTTTCCATAGTTTTTCCTAATAAACTATAGTGGTGACTCCTCTGTTTTGAAAATTAAATGAAAATTATTTTTTATTCGCCGTCCCCGTCGTGGCCCCGATTATGACAGCTTGACACGTATGGCCCTTTGATATTTCAAATGAAATTAAAAATTTTTGAATTAAATCTTGCATAACGCAAACAACTATTTAGGAATTTAGTTGAAAAATATTTCAAAACGAGGCACGAGAAAAATATATATTTTTTTTAAACTTTAGTATAAAATTCATATTTGAAAAGATGAGACAATGGAAGGAAATTACGTAAAAGAAATGGCGGCATGCATGTGGTGTATGTATCAATGTAAAAGAAAGAAATGGTGGTGGGCTGACGAAACACACCAAGATGCTAAACATGCAAAAATAAAGAGAGAGGGGGTATAAAATATTTGTCCAAAACTTCCAGCCCAATTGTTATGCATATGACACTCTGAATTTCAAACACTTCCAACCCCTTTTCTTGCCTATTCACGCTGCCCTCTCTTTCATTATTGTTGTTATTATTATTTTTTAAAGATAGGCACTCAAATGGCCCAAACCCATTCCACTCAAAGTGTTACTCTAAATTTGAATTAGGGTTAGATGGCAAAGGTGAGGGTACAAGGGTATGGTACCACTCTTGAAGTGGTAACCCTTAGGGAGGTTGTCGCTTGGCTAGATGGGCAGACATGACGATGATGGCTAGCCGGTGACGGCAGCCGCGATGGCAGTGACCAACCAAAGATGGGGGATGTGATTTGGTGAAGGGTTTTGTGACGACAACGGGAGGCGCAGGTGATGCTGACGACGGTGATGGAGGGGCCATCAGCATAGAGGGGCACTCAGACCCTGGTGGGTCCCGGTGTAGGCTTGTAAATGGAGGTAGTGGGGGTTGCTATGCAAATTTGGAGGTGCATGGGTAGTCGCAAACGACGCCGTGTGGGGCGGAGAGACAGAGGTTGTCGGGGTAGAGGGTGCGCCAGGGAATGGTGGGGTTGAGAGAGTGGAGAATGTGGTAGAGTGATTTTTATCTGGAGGAGTCGAGAGGAGATTGCTGGCAGGAGAGAGAGAAGAGGGTGGTTGTCGGTTTTGGTGGAGGAGGTTTGGGAGGTTGTTTGGAGTGGATGAGAAGCTAAGACAGAGGCTTGTGAAGTGATAAGGGTGTAAATGGTGGCTTCGTTCTTCGCATAGGGGGTAGGGTGTGTTTGGTCTGTGGCTAGGTTTATTTTGGTTGTTGGTGGCATGGTGAAGAGGAGGGAAGGAGCGTGGTTAAGGTGAAGGAGCCGTCTTCGCATATAATGTTACACAATGGGGATATGGTGAGGTATTAAGGCTTAAGGGTGTAATGGAGATGATGGCGGCAATTAAGAGGGTTTGTGAGGCTTACGATGGCCACCGATGGTAGTGATATGGATGGTGTGGCGAGGGTGTTGGGTTTGTTTTATGCAGAGAAATGCAGGGGGATTTACGTGAAGAAGAGTTAGATGGATACGTGGATGCATAAACCAAAATGAGGCAGCAAAATAAACAAAATATGACATTCGTGGAGATTCATCAAAACAAAAAATAGCATACAACATCAGATCATCCAATTCATACTTGTTTCTTTTCTCTTGTAATTTGTTGATTCTGATACTCTGTTTTCTTGCAATTTCTTGTGATTCTCTTCTCTCTTCTCCTAATATATTTCTCCTGTGTTCTGAGCTTGTGCCCTTTCCCTATATCCGAAAAAACAAGTGGGAGGCAACATGCTTTTTTCATTTATCAGGGGACATTCCCCGCCTTTTAGACCTTGGGATCATTTTTTGCAGGGGGACCAAAAAGCACTTTTGCATGGTGTATGGTGCAGTTATGCCCGTTGCAGGAGACACAACAGCTTTTTCTAAGTGAGAATGGTGGAGCAGTGTACGAGGGGTCATGAAATGATTTGGAGGTGCTTATAGGAGTAAAAGGGGGTGTGAAAAGAGGAGAGAGCTGACCCAAAAGGTGGTAGCCTTGACCAGACAACAATTTTTTTGTATTTCGTTATTTTTATTTTAAAAGAAAAATGAAAATAAATAGAGAAAGACAATAAAATAAATACATTTTTCATCATTTTTTAAAAAATAAGAGAGAATACAAACAAAAATCAAAGTTTACTAAATGATTAATTTTTTTTTGAAATTATTAGAAACATTTTTATTCGGACGAAATTGGGTGTTGACAATAGTGGTCCATTTGGATTAAATGGACGGTTGCATGCATACACAGAATAAAAAATACACGTTTTGATTAAATGATTAATAAAATTAATTAAAAAAATATTTCATTAAATAACAAATTTACAAAATAAAAATTAAATTATGAAATCAATTAATTAAATTGTAAATTAATAACACTAATATTTGTTGGTAACAGGTAATGTTGTTACTTGATTAATTTATTTTTTGTTTTTAAATATATTATATTAAAAAACAAAAAAGTAGGTCTTTCATTTTAATTAACATAAATAGAATTTTCAAATGTATGTATACATTTTATTTTTTGAAATGTAGTAACAGAAACAAAAAGAAAAATAATAATTATGGAATATAATCAACAAAATTGTTTGATAATTTCTTAAAAATATAATCACTTAATAATAAATTTTAAAATTTGTTTTTCTAAGTAATGTTTATATTGAATTAAAATTGTTAAATTAAAATTCATTCTTTACTTCTTTTAACATTAATATAAAAAAGGTAGTTTTTAATTTGATGGAAAAAAGGAGCAATAACGTGAAAGAAAGATGGAACAAAAAGACGACACCCACGTTTCATCCTCATCACCCATCACACTCTCACTCTCACAAACAACATGGTTCTTACTTCACCAAAAATAGTAAACACAAACTACATCACTGTCTTTACCATCATTAACTCAAGCAACAATTCATCCCAAAGTCTATGAGACTCTTCCCAACAAGTTTATTCTTTACTTCTTTTAATCCCAACAAGTTTTCAAATACAGTATAACAAATTATTCAAATAAAAAATTAATCATATTAAAAAAATAACTGAAAGCACAGTGCATTTAAAGAGGCTTTTAACCTTCTAATTTAGGTCTGTTTAAGATCCTGTAATAAATACAATCATTTATGATTAATAATTCTTTTAAATTAATTATGGACAAAATTAGTTTCTAAACAACTATGGAACAATTTATCCACACCAAGGTTCAACACTCTCCACGTCCAATAGATTCAACACAGTTATAATGATATCACAATAACCTATGCAGATACATTCAATGAAAATTTTGAACCTCACCTTAGAGATGATACATATTAATCACAAATGTAACTTGAATTGGTGAAGATGTTCTGAAGAACTGAACTAGTGAATATGCTCTGAAGAACTAAACTAGTCAAGATGCTCTGAAGAACTGAACTGGTCAAGATGCTCTGAAGAACGGTGAAGTGAATCGTGAAGTGAAACGTCAAGTGCACTGGAACCTTCGAATGCTGAAATCGTGAATGAGAAGGATGAAGTGATGGAACCGTGAATAGAAATGTGAAGTGAAGGAGAATCCCTTAAGTGATTTAAATAAAGAAGCTTTGCATTTGAATTGAATTAAAAAACATGCACTGAAGTTTGAATTCAAATAATGCACCGATGAAGCCAAAATGTATTAGTGAAATAAGTGTACCTGGATTCATAATTCACTACTTACTATTCACAATCATGCTACTGCTACTGCCTAGCACTCTGCTACACAGTCCAATGCCAAAAATTTATGAACAATTAACTTGCAAAAGCACGCGTGAGATTCACAATTGAGTGACACTGTGAATGGGAGTCAACGTAGGGACCCACGACCGTGTGAAGAAGAAAAGAGAGGCAAAAGGGGTTCATTAAAAGTCGTGTACATGTGCCACGACTTCAATGCAATTTTGGACGAAGGAGTCGTGTGTCACGACTTCTGTCCAATTTATTTTTTTTTAATTTTCTTTCGTACCCTAAATTTATACCATACATAAGTGCATCAACAAAATCATAGTGCTCATTCATGTCACTATAGTGCTCGTTTAAATCATTTCAGATAACATTTTATTCCTTTCCATTCCATATAAAAGTATTCTTACTGAAATCACTACAAAAAAAAACGATTTTACCCACCATTGAAATCCGTAGGTAATAGCAAAAATTTGTGGGTAAATCAATATTACCCACATATTACCTACGGATAAAAATTCGTAGGTAATCTGGGCGTAGGTAATTTACCTACAAATATTGAGTTCGTGAGTAATTAAAGTCGTGGATAATACCCACCAATTGCAGTCCGTAGGTAATATCAACCAACTCTAGTCCGTAGGTAATACCCACCAACTCCAGTCCGTGAGTAATATCCACCAACTCCAATAGGTATTTCTCACCAGCTCCATTCAGTAAATATTATCCATTAATTCTTTTAATGTTTTTTTTTTCTAAAACTTGAAAGCTATTAGTCTTATTAATGATTTTTATAATAAAAATTATTTATTTTCTTAAATTCTAACAATATTAAAATCCTAATTATATACAATGACATTTTAAGATGAGCTCATAAGTCTAAACAATAAATTATAATCAAAATATGAAATCATTCTCCAACCAAAAAGGCATATCGTTCAGAAGACAAAATTAATAACCATTGTTCCCACGATTGCACTCTTAACCCAAGAAAGGGAATTTACACTATAACTTCATCAAGCAATAATTTCTTCAAGACCAAAATTAAATACTGGGATTGAGCTTATGACAGACAAAAAACAAGAAATAGTTTATATGACATATATACAATCGCCACTAGACAATGTCATGGTATAGGTCTAATTCATTCTATGGTCAAAGGAGTGTGTTTGGGGAATGGAGATAGGCTTCTCAGTAGGACTTGTATCATTTTGATATGATCTTAATATCTATGCTGTAGATATTCATACAATTTCTTGATTTACTTCCTCGATTCCTTACTTGCAATCCAGAGCTCACGTATTAAAGGAAAAAATTTTGATCAAAAGTTTTCAATTTTGTAAAATACAAAAACTTAAAATACTAGAAAACAAACTGTGAATACAAAAATTATATTAGAGTCCAAATATATACATATATACATATATGTACATATATCACCAGAAAGGATTCACATACCTCATTCTTAATGTGCATTTTATAACGTACAAAAGATTTTAATGTGCTTTCAATATATTGTTTAAAACAATAATGTAATGAACCAATAAAACAAATTTAAGTTATTAAGTGAAGAATGTGAATGATTTTATATTACTTTTATATATCCAATACATGTTAGCATACTACACATGCATAAGTATTCATTCTATCATTATCTGAAATAAGTGAATTCAATTTTTGTCTTGAATAAGAATGTTACAAGCACCCTCCGAGTATAATAACTGTTGAGGTCTTTAACTAATAATATTTTGACATATAGGTGGAGAAGTTTGTAGCGAGGTTTAAATTAATAATTATACCACAATAATTTAAAAAGGTGTGCAACATTTGCACCAAATTGGCCATGTCCAATCATAATGTCTTTGCAAGTTATTGTTTGATGGTCCAAGCTACGCATAATGTAAGAAATTTATGAGCAGAAGTATAATGAGAAGTATTAAAAATGTCATTAAAGGAAACATAGGACAAAATTAAAGCAAACTTTGGAGAGTAATGAAACCAGTAAAATTAGTGAAATTGTCCTTGCCTGGAGTTGTCCTTGCAAAATTGCCATGGCGTCTTCCTTTTTGAGTGATAATTACACCAAGTTTAGAAAAACCTAGCGATTATTCAAAACATATTTGATAAATTTCACACTAGTTTATATAGATGAAGACATGCAAGCACAACAAGAAAACGGGAGAGAAAATATTCAGTAACTTTTCAACTGAAAAGATGCCTTGATGATCAATCAAAATATCAAATTGATCCTCTACATCTGCAACTTCACCACTATGATATTCAATTCTAAACAAATTCAACTTGTCACAATTTTTTTTTTGGAATATTAGCAGCTATGCACGCAGTTAATTAAAATCATAAGAAAATATAGACATAGAGCAGTTCAGTCACAACTGAAACAGAATGTAGTTGACAAGCACAAATTGTATGATGATGTACAAAAGACAATATCCAGTAAAGTGTCAGAAAAGATTTCATCCAGCACCAACAATGGCACAAACAATGCGATTTCAGCTTTACCATTAGAAGAGAATTCTTGCTTCATTTGCATCCATTGAAATCTGGAATGATTTAACAACTTGTGCTACTGTATAATCAATAGAGAATCCAGTAGAGCCCTACCCCACTTCTTCATACAAGGGTTCATACACATTCTTCTCAAGAGGCCCGTATGTGAAAGACCGCTTGTCATTTTCAAAGGAAACAGACCATGTACCACTACAATCTAGATCAGGAAAACAAGCTCTTTTTCCACCCGTGAAGAGCTCAAGTTTATGACTATAATTCCAACTCTTGCATCCAGTGTCATTTACAGCTACCTTACAGGTATCGTCTAAATCTTCACCGAGTAAAACATGCAAATCCACAGCTTTAACAATTGCAGCACCCTCTTCATCAAGTCTTTGTTACTCCTCTTTCTTTTTCTGCTTCTTTTTCTCAAGTTCAGAAATGATGGTAGCAGAAGCAACTAAAGCTTTTTCCAAGCGCCTCTTTTTCTTTTAAGCCTGTTTAAGACGATCCAACTCATCTTTCACTAGCTTCCCTTTTGCCTTTCCAACATGTTGCCCTTTATTACATGCCATGCCATGTTATCCGTAGAACTCTCATCTATATAAATACTCAAAAAAACTTTGGTGAACTCCTATCCTTCAAGAGAATCTCTTCAGAGTTGTATACATTTTTCTGCATATAATTTCCCTCCTCTTCCCCTAAACAGTTATGCTACTATACTTTATTTAGTTGAAGTATCAAGATTGGTACTAAGGTTATCTTCTGCCTACTAACCAGTACACCCTCTCAGCTCTATAGGAGTATTTGCGAAATATACAATCCCAAAAAGAGACAACATAAAAAAAATTCATAAGCACTCATAGACCCATTTGTTGGCCCCATTCTTCCTAGCTTTCCACAACCCTTGCACTTACCCATCCTGAAAAAGCTAGCGACTTAGTGATAAATTATCACCCCACCGGTCAAACTCTGGTTCCAAAACACCCTTCCCAGCTGTGGGGAATGGCATAGAGAAAAGGGAGAGAGATCTAACTTTGTGCTGGTTTGGGAGCAAAAATGAAACAAAAGAAACAGGAAGAAGTAATGATATATATATATATATATAGATGTGATAAAATTCCCAAATTCTTTGAAACCTTCAAAGCAACATCCTGCAATTTTAAAACTACAATAAAATGTCAGTCCTGGATTCATGTTCCTAAATTACTCAAACAAAAATAAAGGATAATGTAACACCTGCAACAAAAATAAAACCCTAAATACATAATGACCCAATCTTTCTTTTATTTTTCTTCTCCCTTTTCATATTTGTAACTTCATGTTCAATCACTGATGACGCCAACCTGAGAGTGAACTTGTCGCCGGTAAGCTCATGACGAAAAGAGAAAGATGAAGAAAAACGAAAACCTAAAATCACCGAATGTCAATACCACCTTCAACGATAGGGTTAGCTCCAAATGTCTTCGAAAGTAAAGAAAAACAAATGCTCAATGAGAACTAGGGTTTGATATTGAGGAAGCAATGCAAGATTCTGCTTTTGATTTGGAAATCAATGGAAATTTCTGGATATTGGAAGACCTATTCAAGATTTTTAATTTCAAAATCAATGGAAATTTGGAAACTTGTTTGATATTGGGGAAAAGAGAAGCTTACGAGATTCATGTGAGAGTGTGAACATCAGAAACAAAGTATTAAGATTTTTAAATTTTTTATAATATTATTTTAATTTTACTTATGGATATTTTAATATTACCCATTGCTTTTTATTTCCCACCAATCTCTCTCCGTGGGTAATGTTTCTTCTCAATTAGCTTCCGCGCTTCTCATTTATTTTTGTCTCTGATAACGTTACCTACGGACAATTCAGTTGGTAAAATAAATTTTACATACCAAAATAATTTGGTGGGTAAATATCCGTAGGAAAATTAGTTTTTTCTTGTAGTGAATACTTTCTCCATCACAAATTTTATGGATCATTTTTACGGTGTTGACAGTTCTAGAATGTCAAAGAAAGAATCAATTATCTGAGACATCATAATTGATTTCAGCTCAAAGATTGAAGATCCTGATGTCATGGTCATGGAAGATGATGTGCCTGTAAACACAATTCATCCATATTAGTTCAATACCACAACAACAAATATGTAATATGAGTTTGAGAAGCACATGTGTTTCAATTCCAATGACTCAACGTATTTGCAATCAAACAGTTCCACATTCAGCAAGGGTACAAATTTGTGGATGTCAAATCAAACACAGACAGATATCTTGTTAGATACATTCACTATAACAACAGTTATCAATGACGACTTCGAGCATCTTAGTCTAAAATTAGAGACCAATGGCTGATCAAACGAATTGAAGCACCTCACAGTTGTCTCTCAACTGTAATGTCACACGATTATGTCAACCTCGATTCACACCAAATTGCATCAATCGTGGTCAATTCCATAAGGACAAATCTCTTAATCCTAGTGAAAAGTTTGATTGTAGGAATCAAAAATCGGTATGGTTATAGTGTCATGTACAGAAAAGCTTGGATAGCAAAGCAAAAGGCTCTTACCTTCGGTGACTGGGAAGACTCATATAATTATCTTCCCATATAGTTTCAAGCTTTATAACAAAGTCTTCCAGGAACAATTGTATAGTATATCACTCGATTGGTTGTTGTTAATGGTCTACAAGACAACTCTTGTTACATATTAGAACGTGTCTTCTGGGCTTTTAAATCTTGTATTGCTGGTTTAATTATTGCAAGCCCATTGTCCAAGTTAATGGAACCTTTTTAACTAGCAAATATCATGGAACTTTGTCAACCGCAATTAGTCAAAATGGGAACCGCAGCATATTTTCATTGGCTTTCGCAATTGTTGAAGAAGAAACAAAGGAGGCCATGATATGGTTCTTTCAGTTATTGCATGCACATGTCACACCCCAACCAAATGTCTGCCTCATAATTGACAAAGGCTCAACCATACTATCAGCATTGCAATCTCTAGAGATTGCTTGGGAAGCACATGAGTTGCAATCAGTGTTTTCCATCCTCCACATTGCATCAAACTTCAATAAGAAGTTTTAAAATGCAGAGTTTAAAAGACAACTAATTAATATGGGTATGTATATCCCTTCACTTCCTTTTTATACATGTATGACCTAATTTTATTGATTTTTGTAATTTAAGTACCGAATTATATGTCAGGTTATGAAATGAAACAACCCAAACTTCAAGCCAAGTTATCTGCATTGCGAGCATAATTCTGTCAGGCAACTTCGTGGATAGATTGCATACCACTAGAAAAGTGGACTCAAGCTTATGACGGCTGTAAACAGTATAGCCATATGACAACTAATCTAGCTGAATGCATGAATTCTATCTTGAAGGGAGCATGTTCCTTACCCATTTGGGCTCTTGTTAAGACAACCTTTCAAAAAACAAATTCATGGTTTGTTGAGTGAGGTACCAAGGTAGCATTTATGATAGCAAGTGATCATCAATTTCCTGAAGATATTGTTGCTTCACTGAGGAAAAATCAATAACAATCTTCCACATGTCATGTCCAGAGATTTAATCAAGATAATACAAAATTTGATGTTCAGGAGATCGCCTCTCTCCATCTTCGACGCCGACCTATGTCCTTTAAAGTGAAATTGAATGAACGATGGTGTGACTGTGGGGAGTTTCAAGCTCTCAAACTACCTTGTCCTCATGTCATTTTAGTTTGTTCCTATTGTCACTTCAATTTATCGATATTTGTTGATCCAATTTATAATCTCCGGAATATTTACAAGGGTTATTAGATATCGTTTCATCCACTACAGAATGAGGAATAGTGGTCTACTTATAGTGAACCAAATTTCATTCCAGATCTTCATATGAGACATAAAACATATGGAAGACCAACAACTGCACGAATCCATAATGAAATGGATGAACCAATCAACAAACCAAAAAATGTTCTTATTGTAGGAATGAAGGACACAATAGAAGTAATTGCCCACATCGGCAATAAGTTAGGTTCATTTGTAAAAACATTATGCAATTTAATAATATATTTTTCATTTTCATTTCCTTACCCAATATTTTATTTATTACATTTGAAAACATAAAATTGTGAAATAAATTTACTATTATCATTCACTATTTTTTGAGACAACTCTTTTTTTTTAGCCAACTCTTCACTACAGAGGTGTGATTGTTCTATTCGTGCAACAAGCACGCATAATATTGTAGTGTTCTATTCGTGCCATAAGCACACATTTTAATTATATTAAATTTAAAATTACACAGAAGTCGTACAACATTCACACGACCTCGGTTACCCAAAATCACACACAAGTCATGCGACTTTAAAGCGACTTTGGTTGTAAAATTCACAAAGAAGTCGTCCCACATAAATACGACTTTAGTTAAAAAAAAAATACACATATGTCGTGTCCATGTGACACAACCTTAATCACAAAATTTACACAAAAGACGTGTCACTGTGACATGACTTTAATTATAAAAAAAAAAAACAAACGTCATTTTTGTACGACTTTTTTTATAAAAAATACACAGAATAAAAAAAATATCCAAATGCACGGTTGCATGCATTAGTTTACAAAATTTCGTTTAAGTCATATGACTGTTGGACGACTTTTATTAGTGTAATTAAATTTGTCACTTTGTCTCCATGACTTATGTAACGCAGTTGAAATCGTCAACTTGCGGTTCAACTTCTTTATATAATATTGCTGAACTGCCATACAACTTACACAATTGTGTAAAAAAAATTTATAAATCTGTACCGTTTTCGTAATTAGAGAATAAAATTGCTCCATTTCCATTAATTAGCCTGCATAGTCCAGGGTGGTGTTTGTGTGGTAAAGATAAAGACGTTTTACATTGTATGTAAACTAAACTTAGACTCTAAAGATGAAATATTTGATGTAAAAGTGATAAATATCACCTAACCTCAATTTTGGGGGTGTGTGTTTTGAGTTGATAAAAACTAGAAAGACAAATTGGTAAATTAAACGCACGCACAAGTCATTCTTCTCATCCAAATAAGAAGCAGAGAAGGTATAGGGCCTCTGAGATTAAACCAAAATCAAATAAGCCAACAACACCATTTAATTAAAAAAAGCTTTTTTTTAAGAAGCATTGCAAATTTTCAACGGTGAAGTGTCTAGTGTACGTAAACCAAAGGGGTATTTTATAATTAGAAAAAAGGTAACTTGTGGCAACTTTACATGTTATGCCAGTACAAAGTCATTGGTTCAGCATGAAACATTTGATCAATTGATCCACTTATGCACTTGGCTTCTTTTATACAATAATATATCAAACACGTTTCATAATTAATTAAAGAAAGTGATTTAACGCATCTCCATGGAAAGAGTTAAAGTAAGTGTTTTAAACTTAAGTTTTAAGTTTTATAAAGACCTTTTTAAAAAACAGCTTTCATTGTGTGATACGAGATCATTTAAAATAAAATCTTAAATTATGAAAATAAAAAAAAAAATTAGTTTCTATCTTGTAAAATTGAATTCATATTTAAATGTAAATAAATAAAACATCATAAGAAAAAAAACTATTTAAACATTAATTTTTAGCTACTAAATAAAATGATTGTTAATTATGACCAAAATAATCATTAAATTAGATTTTGGTTGCTAAATAACTAAGAAATAAAAATAACGATTGGATTTAATGATCAATTAAATCAAGATGATTGATATCTAATTATAAGTTTTAACTACTAAGGTTTTAGTCACTTATACTATTAGATTCTAGATTGGTATATAATTAAGTTAGAAACTAATTTAGAATCTACTGGTATAAGTGACCAAAATATTAGTATTTAATGTTAGATATCAATTATCTTGACTTAATTAGTCAGTAATCATTTATTTATTTTATAATTATTTAGCAACCAAAATTTATTTTAATAATTATTTTGATCATAATTAACAACTATTTTATTTTATAATTAAAAAATATCTTTAAATAATTTTTTCTTGCAGTGAAAACTTATAAAATATAAATGTTATAAAACTTTTACATTAAACTAAAACTAAAATAAAAAATAAAAAACAAACATGGTATTGTGAGCGTGATTAGCCTGACAACACCAATGGAAATTAAACATCTGTACATCTGTAATCAACTGTAACTTAGCTATGCAATCTTTATCGAAAAAGTCAAATAATTATAAGTAGTAGTTCCCACAGATCTGATTCATGAACTTTATTGGATGAAGCATATTCTAAAAACGCAAGTGACGAATGGAAGTGAAGAAACCATTTGGTTTCGGAAATAACACTGTTTTGAGTCTTTCTCGCGATTTCATTCTCCCAGAGGAGAATCGGCCACGCCTTTCAGAGGTTTCCCACGTGAGTGTAGTTCCCATTGTTGACCTGAAAGGCAATGACGAGTGCCAAAATAGTTTGGTGCAAACTGTTTCAGATGCATGCAGAAGAGTGGGAATGTTTCAGGTCATCAACCATGGAGTCCCACCTGAGTTATGCCAAGGTGTCTCTGTTGCTGTAAGCCACTTCTTTGAGCTGCCTCCTGAAGAAAAAGCCATTTACGAAACAAAAGATCACTCCCAACGAATCAAAATCTTCAACTACTACTTCAAGGGTGATGACCAAAAGAAGATTAACATGTGGAGCCAAACTTTCTCTCACCCTTGGCATCCCACGCAGGATTTCACCCATCACTTGCCAGCTAAACCTCTTCAATACAGGTATGAACAACGAATCTCTCATAAGATTTTGAAAAAGACTTTTTTTCTTCCTGAAATGGTACGGAGGGGAAAAAATTTAATTCCCGCAATAGACTTGTTTCCTACATAACCAAAAACTCTCCTTGGAATTCGGTTCATAGGAACCAAATTCAAGGTAGATTTGTTTTTTTCGATGTAGTTGGAAATTCTGTCTCTGGAAGCTGAATTCCTTATGCAATAGGAAATACGAATTAAAGCCATATCCAGTGCACATGCAGAATTTTTTCCCCATTCGTATTATTTCAGGAAAAAAAAAAGTCTTCGAAAAAAGGTTTCCCAATTGGATTTCGGTAATAGATTAATTTCAAGACTTTTATTCAATTTTAATTTCCTTTCGTTTAAATTGATTTATTTCTTAAATATTTTATTCCAGTAGTTACTTCAAATTTATTAATTGCCATTAACATAAAAATTTGGTTTAATACTAAATAAGATGTTACAGGTGTTTTATCTTTGAGATTTAAATTTTTTGGAGAAATTTTTCTGTTAATGTCAACTATATTCTTCTCAACTCATATTTGTTGAATTTTTATTTTTATCTTTTGACGACGTTGACTATCATTGTTTGTGTTCACATATGTTTTTTTTTTTATATTATTGATTGCGATTATCTTTTAGGAGTTTGCTATTGGTTGAAAATTTCTCTTAGTTGACATTATTGGAAACAGAACTTAAAAACATTATCACAAGAAATAATTGAGGCGAACATGAATAGAGAAATAATCCTCGCCTATTTTGACTTAAAATAAATTCAATGGCTGTGAGCCTGAAAAAAAAATATGAATGAAATTAACTAAAAAAAAAACTTATTATCATTATCATGTGAAACAAAAGAAAAATGTGTTTTACGTTGATAAGAAAAACATTATTGATGTTAGTGTTGACTAAGAAAATTTGACAAACATTGATTGAGAAATAATAGTAACTTATATTTGTAAAAAGATAAATTTGATAATGTCGATTGAAAATAATCATTTTCAATTTGAAAGAAACTTCAGCTTACATAAAAGACGATTTTGAGCTAACAACATTTCAAACTCAATCGAGTTGACAGTATCTTACTTGAGGTTGATTTGCTAATGCCCAGTTGACCCAGTTAATGATGTCTCATATGAGTTTCATATAATAAATTCATGTGTAGGAGACAGTACTAAGGAAAGAGATATAAATATAAAACATAAAAGCATAATTTTTTTTAAATTCTTATTTTCTTAGAAGTAAAATTTAAAATTATTCAACTTTAAATTATCAAATTAATTTAATAAATTTATAAAAAAAAATTAATTTCTTATCTAAACCATGTATGCTATAATAAAACATTTCAAATTTTTTATAAAAATAAATCATCTTTCACAAATTTCTCATTGATCTCGAATAGTATTTGTTGTTTTGAATCCTTACTATCAAGATCAATATATTAAATCTTAACTTTTCTAACTAACAGTGATTTTGGTCTTAGAATTTAGTTAATTCCTAACTGATTTGAACTTGTTACATAGTACTGGTGTTAATTTTATGAAGTGAATTGATGGTTGTGAAAGCCAAGAAACAAATGTAGTTTTGATCCATAAATCATTCCAGTTTTTTAATTTCTTGGATTGGATTTAGAGATGTCTTCACTGCATATGCAAGGGAGATAGGCAGTCTCATGAATAGGGTTTTGGGTTTGATGTCCAAAGGACTGGGTCTAAAGGAGAATGCCTTGGTGAAAAGGTTAGGGGAGAAGCCTAATTTTTATTCACAAGCAAATTACTATCCACCATGTTCTGAACCAGAGCTCACCATGGGATTGAATGAGCACAATGACATCACTGGACTTACTATACTGCAGCAGTTGGATGGCGTCCCCGGCTTGCAAGTTAAGCATGATGAGAATTGGGTGGCAGTTGATCCAGTCCCTGGTGCCTTGGTCATCATTCTGGCTGATCAGATGCAGGTGTGTATCATGGGTTTCATCATTATGAACCCTAACAAACTATTATAACGATTTCTTTATGAAATACTAGGTATTTACACGTATTTAGTTTTAGGAATCTCAATCTCATCTAGAATAAAAATGATAAAATTGAGAAATATAAAAAAAAAAACTTACAAACCTAGTCCTAAGATTACTTAATATTAAAATTTTAAGTAGAAAGTGATGTTATTTTCTTTTATAAATTAAATTTTTATCTTATTTTTATTTAATCTTTTCGATATTTTCTCTTTAAATTTTTCTAAACACTTATATAAGATCACTCTTCGTCTAATAAAGAAAACAATTTCAATGTCCAACATTTTGTTACAAATTTTTTTATCTCTTTGATCTCTGCCAAGTGTAATTGATGTTGTTATCATTGACATTATTTTTCGGACACTCAGGTACTGACTAATGGGAGGTACAAGAGTCCAGTTCATAGAGCAGTGACTAACAAGATGCTACCACGGCTGTCACTGGCTTTGTTTTATGCACCAAATGATGAAACACTTATTGGCCCCATGGAGGAGTTGACAGATGAGGAACACCCTCCAATTTACAGAAACTATAGGTACAAGGAATATATGCAAGAATTTTATCGACAAGAGGGAAGAAAGAGGAGGGTCAAGGAAGCTTTTATGGTGTAACACCAACCATGATGATGATAATAAAGGTTAATTGTGTGTCGTTTTTTTGTAAATTTCATTTTTAATTTCTGAACAACTTTCTTAATAGTTTTTGTCTGTTCTGTTAACACTTTTGGCTTCTATTAATCAAAATAATTTTGTTCCCAATTAAGAAGTGGATTAGTTTGATTTGGGAGAAGGAAATAAAAAAAGAGTGAATTGTAGGTGGAAATTAAGAAAGCAGTCAAGTTATTTGTTTCCAATATGTCAAGCAAGTCTAAGTAATTTAAAATAATCGTTAAATAAAAAATTTTAGTTAAAAGAGTATTTTAAATGTTACTTAAATTCAGAGAAAATAGTTAAGTTTTGATGAAATTTTAAATAAAATAATTTAAAGTATGTCGTTCATTACTTAATTATAAGAATTTTAACTCTGTAATAAATTTATCTTGATTACTTTAGTGTAATATCAATTTCTTGACATATTATTTAAATAGTCATTTTTATATAAAGTTTAAAGATGTTAAATATATTTAATTTATTTCTATAATTAATCTTAATTACATATTCTTTTCAAAATTTTGGTTTAAAAAATATTTTCAATATCAATCAATGTTAATTGGACAAGTAAGATGTGATTAATTTCTAAGAAGCACAGGCAAAAATATATATAACTAAATAAAACTTAGATTAAGAATAGAAAGTTATATGAGTTTAGGTTTTGTTAATCCTCTAAAAACTGAGAAATGTAACTACTCGTGACTATTTTAAAAAGAACATTTGGAGGTCTGAAATTGATTTACTTAAACATAGAAAAAATGCTTCTAATTTGATATGAAATTTTTACATTTTTACCGGATTATTGAAAACTCTATCCTTAGCTATTGTTTTGCTTTTCTGAAAAATGTATTTTTCTGATGTAGGGGATCGGATGGGGTTTTATTTCACTGTAACAAATTGTGTGGTATATTATTTGAGTAATGGGATGAATTGTGTTTAAGGAGTATGTTGTTTTTTTTTTATAGGATAGGTTGAGTGGTTTGTGGGTTGAAATTCTCTTTTTAGTGTTTTTATTTATTTTATTTATATCTGTTAAAAACAGTATCTTTCTTTTGAATAAAAAAAGAAGAAGTTAATATTTATTTTCAGACCTGTTTAAATTATAAAATATGTTACAGATATAATTAGATTATAATATACAAATTATTGTAAATTTTATTTTATAAGTTGAATTTATTTATTTATTTTATAATTAAAATCTAAAAACATAAGTTATATATTGAATAATATTTGTCAATAAATCATAGTTGTTAATAACAAGATTATCCTTATGTTTATATTATCTATTCGGTAGTCATCATAATTTCTTTTCTCTATTGTAGGTTGAACTTTTAAACAATTTAAGGTGTCTTCATAAGTGATGCTAAGGAATCCATTTCCTAGAAGCGTAGACAAAGTACGTTTGATGTCCTAAATTTTTTTTTCCAATCTTTTAACATTCAAAGTCAAATAGGTTTATTTCAACGTAAACCATAAGCTTTTGGATTTGGATCCCCATTTTAAAAATTATAATTATAATTTTAAAAATTATAATTTTAAAAAATTATAAATAAATCACAATATTTTTAAAAGTAAAAAATAAGATCATGTAGTGTAATTCTTAAAGGGTTCCAATGGGTGGATATTTTGCACTAAAATTCACGCTTTTTAAAATCTTTTTCAAGCTTTTCTTTGTATAAAATTGTCACATAAGTTTTGTATTATGTTGTGTTTTTTTTTTTTTTTTTTTTTTTTTTTTTAGCCTTTTAGTTTGTCTTTATTTTTTCTTACAGTTTTGTCATAAAAAGTTGAGAAAATTTAAGATTTGAGGGAATTTGAATTTTTTACAACTTTCACTTGAGAGTTGGTATTTCTTGATCAAAATTAGAGGCAAGTGTGAGACATTTTCTCATTAATTCTGGACAGTTTTGAGTGGAAATAAAAATTCTGAGTGAATTACCATATTGAGAGTGAGTGTGAAAATTTTGGAGTGAAAACACTTATACACAAATTCCAATAAATCTTTTGCGATAAACACTCAATTTTTGCTTAGTTTGGATTGTTTTTTTTTTTTTTTTTGTAAAATAAAATTGTAGGTTTTATTGAAAATTTTCAGCAATGTTCGTGAGTCCTAAGGAAGAAGGAAGTGTCAAAATCAATTCACAATAAGTAACTACAGAAGAATTGAGACAACAATTACAAGAATTGAAAGCAATGATGAATAGAAGAGAAAGAAGGTCTTCTAGATCCTTTACTTATGTTGAGAGTGACATGGATTACTTTTGTGAAGGGAGGCATGAAAGGAGAAGAATAACATAAAAAAAAATGCAAAAATGGATAAATTCGGATCAAAATGTGTATGAAGAGTGGGAAAGGAAAATTCAACAATTTTTTTTCTCTTATGACTCGTATGAAACATACATTGTTAGACTTATTATCCTAAACTTTGAGGGTTATGTGTTGTATTGGTCGAATCAAATTCTAAATGATGTTGACAAAGGGAAGAAACAAGCCCTAGAAGATGGGATGAACTGAAAACCACAATGAGAAAAAGATTCATGCCAAAGCATTAGAAGAAGGATTTTATCCTTAAACTTCAAAGATTGATGAAATGATTTAAAAGAGTGGAGGAATAATACAAAGAGAGGGAGATGTTCCTCCTCAAGTCCAATTTAAATGAAGCCATGGAAGCACAAGTGACAAGGTTCCTAAATGGCTTAAATCAAGATATCCAAGAAGTGGTGGAATTACATGAACATGGGACTTTACAAGATATAAATATTTTCCATCAAGCTATTAAAGTGGAAAAATAAATCAAAAGAATGAATGTTTTCCATAGGTACTCATCGTGGAATTCCTCACATAAAGAGAAGAAGGAAGAGGAAAAGACTCACCAAGGTAAGTACTCTAAACATCCTCATTCTTCTTCTAAAGATTTCAAACATTCTTCATCTAAAGATCACAAAACATGTTCTTCTTCTCGTGCTAAGACTCGTGCTCCTCCATCTTCTTCACCAAAACTCAAAATTGAGGGAAAGACAAATAGTATCAAATGTTTCAAATGTTTGGGTTACGGACACAAAGCTTTTAATTGTCCAAACCAAAGGGTAATAGTGTTGAAGAATGGAGAATTGAAACTGAAAACTCTTATAATTATACCCTTTCTTCTTCATCTCCTTCTCTAACCTTTAATCCAACTTCTTTTAAAAGTAGTGAGTATACACTTTACCCGAGGAAAAGGAGATTTGTTGGTGGTGAGGCAAAACGCTTGGACATGTCCATAAGGATGTGGGTGAAACTCAAAGGGAAGATATTTTTCACATAAGATGTCTCATCAACATTAAAGTTTGTGTACTCATTATAGATTGAAGAAGTTGCACTAATATAGCAAGTAAGAGATTGATGAAAAAGCTTGAACTTCTAACCATTCCCTATCCAAGACCTTACAAGCTACAATGGTTGAGTGAAGATGGATAGATAAAATCAACTAACCAAGTTCTTCTTAATTTCGCCATTAGCAATTATAAAGATGAAGTGCAATTATAAAGATGAAGTGTTGCATGATGTGGTTCCTATGGAGGCAAGCCATGTTTTTTTGGGAAGGCCTTGGCAATGTGATAGGCATGTTCATCGTGATACCAACAAGTTCACTATTGAAAGGAAGGGACGCACTTACTCCTTAACACCTCTTACACCAAAAGAAATGAGAAAATATCAAATGGCGGTGAGAGAGAAGGGAGGAAGAAAAGTCATATACCACCTTCTTAAAAATTAGTATTAAGCATATTCTAACAGAGAATAACAACCAAACCATTGAAATATGTCAACAACTTCCTTATTCAAGGGTGACATAAAATATCTACTTTGAGGTTATACCTTCAATCGCTTCTCACCATCGAATGATTTTAATTTACTTGGTCATACTACTACCACTGAATATAGGATATCTTGTCTCTTTAGAGAGTCTTGTATTGTGATTAATACCCTACCCTTAAGAGGACCTAGTATCTTTCCAAGTATGCTACATCAAGAAAGGGCAACAACATTCATAGAAAGACCATAACATCCAAAAAGAAAAATAATAGCAAAATATATCATTACTATTTCTCCATACATATCTTTATCCACAACAAAATTCTCTTAAACAATATAAACATAAAGTTTTTCATTAATTATAATAAGTAATAACACTTTAGTGACAAATTCTCACTTCAATGGAAAACCAGACAGAAAGTACACTTGTGATTCTCCCTTGAGCGAAATTGTCTTACTTGAACAAAAATAAAATAAATAACAAACCCTTATTTTCGCTTTTTAGATCTCTCTACTTCAAAAAAATTAATATAGAAAATGTAACTATACAATGACTAAAAACACACTCCAGGTTTCAAGAAACCAAATAGGACATGAAGTTTGCAATCCAGACCAAGAGTTGCATTTGAAGCAACAACAATATCAAGTCTTAATGACTTTGATTAATCAAACCAATAGTGAAGTTAATAATAGCATTCACAAATTAATATGATTAGTTCATTCATCTAAAACTTTGTTGATCAAGGTAAATATATCTCTATCTCATGTACTGTTTCAAGTAAATCTTTTGCTAATTATTTTGAATGTAATAACATGACAACATGGATTTTTGATTCAGAGCCCCTCACTATGTGACATCCTCTCTTAACAACTTTTACTCTTATAAAGAAATAGATCCTATCATTGTTAATTTACCTAATGGAGCGAAAGTCATAACAATTCATATATGTCCTGTTAGATTTAGTATAATTTTGTGTTAAAAGGATTTTTTACATATAATTTAATTTTTGTTTTCAAATTGGTATCTTTTCTTAGATGTTGAGACCATCTTTACTAATAATTCTTGTGTAATTTAGGATCAGAAAACAAAAAAGGAAGATTGGTACAATTGAAACCTACGTTGGTCTCTATGTCTTTAAAAGTCCTACATATTCTATAACACGGTTGCCATCATTTGGAATTGTAAAATTGATAATTCAAATATTTGACATAGTAGGATAGGGCATTTGTTTAAAAAAAGACTTGCTATATCTTAAAACAAAAGTACTCTTACATACACAATAGCAAGGTTAATGGTTGTAATACTTGTCACTTAGCTAAACAAAAAAGGTTGCATTTTTTGCATAGTATCTCTCATACTTCTAAGATTTTTGATTTAGTACATATTGATATTTGGGGACCATGTTTCACTCCTTCTTTATATGGTCATAAATACTTTCTCACTATTGTTGTAGATTATTCATGTTATACCCGAATAAATCTAATGCATAAAAAATCTAAAACTCATCTACACCTTGTGAATTTCATAGCTTATGTAAAATTCAGTTTGCTACTTGTGTTAAAATTATTAAATATGACAATGGCCCCGAGTTTGCTATGAAGAAATATTTTGAATATAAGGGAATATGTATCAAACCAACTGTTTAGAAACACCAGAACAAAACAAAATAGTAGAAAGGAAACATTAACACATTTTGGAATGTTACTCGGGCTCTAATTTTTTAGTATGGTGTTCCTACATAATATGGACTTATGTTGTTAATTAGGTTGTGTACTTGATAAATGTATGCCTATTCCTTTCCTTAAAAATATTTCTCCTCTTGAAAAACTACATAATAAAGAGTGTGATCTTAAGAATATAAGAGTCTTTGAATGTTTATGTTATATCAACACTCTTGTTGCCAACTGAAAAAAGTTGGACCCCCATGCTAAAGCTGGAGTTTTTCTGGATTTTCAACCAAGTACGCAGGGTTATATTGTTTATGATCTCAAAACCTATAGTTTTAATGTTTCACAAAATATTATATTTTATGGAACCTTTTTTCCTAAAATTTTTGTTTATTATAATGATGAAGACTTATCACAAATGGTATCACCTGCCTCATCTTCAATATTCTGATGTGGTTGACATAATTTCACATAATCAACATTCTGATACTCTTAATGACATTCTCGAAACTATTTACAGTATCAGTTAAAGTGATTATGATTTTAATAATAAAATTTATTCTAATCAAAATTCTCCTAGGTCATAAAGAATTAAATATACTCCTAGTCACTTGAAAGATTATCAAATATCTATGAGTAATGTTTCTTCACTTAACAATGTTAAGTATCGGATATAGTCCTTCATATTTTTTGCTAGACTTTCTCCTTCTTTAAGACAGGTTGTTCTCTTCATTTGACACCAATTTGTCAAGTCTGATAATTGGAGAAAAACTATGCATGAAGAGCTTCCTACTCTTGACCAAAATAATATTGGGATTATGACTACCCTGCCAAGCAATAAAACTGTTATTGCCTGAAATGGGTGAATAAAATCAAATACAAAGTTGATGGTTCTATATACAAATATAATACACTTCTTATGGCAAAGGGATACACTCAATTAGAAGGATTGGATTTCCTTGACACATTTTCTCCAGTTGCCAAGTTGACTATAACTCAGTTTCTTTTATTTTTTGTTGCTATAAACAACTAGTTTCTAAAATAGGTGGGTGTTAATAATGCATTCTTGCATGAAGACATGGATAAAGAGGTTTGTATGCAGCTTCCACTAGGCCTGAATTTTAAGAAAAAAAATCAAGTTTATCACTTACATAAATCTCTTTATGGCCTTAAACAAGCCAACCACCAATGGTTTGCCAAATTATCTAGTTTTCTAATTTCACATAACTTTAAACAAGCATTTACAAACCATTCTCTATTTTTAAAACTTACTAATCACATCACCACAGTTTTATTAGTATATGTGGATGATATAATACTCACTACCAACGATATTGATGAAATTACTAACATTGCATCCTTGCTTGATCAAATTTTTATAATTACAAACCTTGGAGATTTAACATATTTTCTTGGTATTGACGTGGTAAGGAGTAGCAAAGGCATACACTTATCTAAATGAAAATACACTTTGGGTCTACTTAGTAAAACAGGAATGATTGCTTTTGCTCCAATTTCCATGCCTATGAATATTTCAAGTCATGTTTCTTCTAGAAGTGGTGAACCTCTCGAGGATCCTACAACTTATAGAATACTTATTGGAAGGCTTATCTACCTTACTAACAGGAGGCCTAACATAACACATGTGTTGCATCATCTTAGTCAATTCGTTGCTACTCCTAACATTATTCATCCTCAAATATCTATTTGGATTTTGTGCTACCTTAAACAAGCTCTTGGTCAAAGGATTTCCTTACTGTTAATAGTAAAATGAATCTCCAGCAACAACGTGTGAGCTGCAATAATTGAATTATCTATTATAAGATCTTCATGTTTCTTATTCACAACCAACTATAATTTATTGTGATAACCTCTGTCAAAAAGATTCTATCTAATCAAGTCTTTCATGAATACACTAAACATATAGAAATAGACAGTGATATTATCATAAAAAAGGTTGAACAAAGATTGGTGACTTTCTCCAATTCGCTCCAACTTAAAAAACTAACTAATATCTGGACTAAAGCTCTACCGCCTTCAATGCTTCATCATTTATGTTCCAAGATAGGAATATTAAATATTTATTCCCAACTTATAAAAACAAAATCACATCTCAAATATTGTTGAACCAATAAATAAAGATTAATAGTGTTTTTTTTTATTTGTTTTTGGCTCCATAAAGGCCTTTTTCGTTTTTCCTTTGTAATAAGTGTTAATATATCCTTAGTTTCTACATTCAGAAAGCTCTCTGCCTTTCTCATCTTCCTTTTTCTTACTCCCTATGCTTATACATTTATTTTGTTTCATACAGATGTTTTCTGGTTTTCTATACCTATTAGTTTTGTGCTTTTAAGTTTTGGTTATTATGCACTGCTAGGGAGCATTCTTAGAGTTTGATTACGCAAGTTTAAGAAAATGTCGTTAGCAACGGAGAAAGTTAGTTAAGTTTTATAAATTAATTGTAGGATAGAATCTAAAAATATAGTATTTTTCATTTATGAGAGGTGCAAAATTATGCAGTTTTTAAAATCATGCATTTTCTTTCGAATAAACTAAGTGTTAATTAAGTTTCTTTTCTTATAATATTATATTGGATATGAAACTGGTTGTTTAAATGTTGACTTTTTAAAATAATATAAACTTCCTATATTAATAGTAATTTTTTTATGAAATTTTTGATAGTGGAAAGTTAATTATTTTAATTAAAACAAGTATAACTTTTATGAGAAATTTTTGTTTAGACCGGCAAACTAGATAGATTGTAAATTCAAATACATCAAAATAATTTAAAATTTTAAGAAAATGTAACCATTAGAAGCACATTTATAATTATTTTTACGAAGCAAGGCTTATATTTTCAATGCTAAAAAAAACATAAATTTTATAAATAAACAAAGTCGAACATGAACAATAAAGAAATAATAAAATTATTTATGGAATACACCTTATTCATCCAAGCTACAACATAAAACGGATAGAGAACTAGAAATCCCATATAATTTTTTAATGACATCCCTACCCTTAATGAAATGATGTAAATGCCCCTTCCTTAATAAAACAGTTCCCCCTTTCCTTCCCCAGCAGCACCGTTTGCGAAAATTACACAGTGCATTTTCTCTTGAATATTCCTTCTCCGGTGCCATTTTTGAACGTTTGAAGGGTGATTGAACGGAAGGGCTAACATTCTGACGAGTGTGCAGTGTTTATTGAAGGCAAGGAACGACGGAGAGGTAAGATTTTTGCATTTAGTGGAATTTTTTTAAGTTTCTGAATAGGTTCCCGGATGAGATCATCCGGTTTAGTTTTTTTGAAATTTGAGAATCGGACAGCAACACGTCCGGTTCGTAAAATAAGAACCGGATGTAATGGAGGGGGGTGCCATCCGGTGTGTATGGTGTAAACCGGATGCCAACCCATCCGGTTCTCATAAGTTTTAAAAATTGCAAACCGGATAGGTAAGAGGGTCCGGTTTATAAACTTGTGAATCGGATGAAGAGGGTCATCCGGTTTACAAAATTTGCAAACCGGATAATATCAAACCATAAGCCATCCGGTTTGCATGATATTAACTTTTGAGAACTGGATGGGTGCGTTCGGTTCACAAGTGTTCAAACCGGATGACACCCCCCTCTTCTGAATCCGGTTCTCATATTATAATTGTTTTGTGAACCGGACAGGGATGCGTCCGGTTAATGTTTAGAATTTTTTTAAAATTTTTTTCCTTTTTTTTCTTATGAGTTGTGTTTTGTTATGTTACAGATATGGATAGTCTTTGTCTATATTCAGAGGAAGTAAAAAAGGTATCTGGTGAACTTGAAAGTGGTTGCTTGGTTCAGGAAGAAGATTGCATTATTGATTTCACAACTGATAAGGTAAAATATTTTGTTTTTGTTTTTGTTTATGTTTATGAAATGTAAATTAATTACATATGAATGTGATATATTGTGCAGGTGTTTGGTACTTGAGACGAATTACTTGAATGGGTTCGCAAGGTTGCATTTAGGCTTGGATTTGTTGTTGTCATATTGAGATCAAACCAAGCAACTGGAGCACAAGGTAGGAAGACCTATGTCTTGTTGGGATGTGAGAGAAGTGGAAAATATAGAAAGTACAAAACAGATTTAGAGGTTACTATAACCGACACAAGAAAGTGTGACTGTCCGTTTAGATTGCGTGGCAAACCAACAAAAGGTGCTGAAGGTTGGGTTCTCAAAGTCGTATGTGGGTTGCATAACCATGAATTGGCTAATACGTTGGTTGGTCACCCTTATGCCGGTAGATTACGACCCGATGAACACGCTTTAGTTGTGGATATGACGAAAAGCCAAGTGAAACCAAAGAACATATTGCTTACCCTTAAAGAGAAGAATGAAGATAATGTCACGACACTGAAACGGCTGTACAATACCAGATATACATACAAGAGATCAGTTAGAGGATCAAGAACTGAAATGCAACAGTTGATGATGTTGTTGAAGCGTGACAAGTATATTCATTGGCATAGGGTTCACGAGTCCTCCCGAGTTGTAAGTGACATCTTTTGGACTCATCCTAATTCTTTGAAGTTGTTAAATGCATTTAGCAATGTGTTGTTGATGGATACCACGTACAAGACAAATAAGTATAGGCTTCCACTGCTTGAAGTTGTAGGTGTGACATCCACAGGCTTAACTTTCTCAGCTGCATTTGTTTTGATGGCTACTGAACGCAAAATAATTTCATTTGGGCTTTGCAAAGATTGAGAGGGTTGTTTTTGAGACGAGATGTGTACCCTACAGTTATTGTTAGTGATAGGGATCTGGCTTTGATGAATGCCATTGAAGTTGTTTTTCCAGAAGCTTGTAACTTGTTGTGCAGATTCCACATAAACAAGAATGTTAAGGCCAAGTGTAAAATGTTTGTTCATCCAAGAGAGGCATGGGATGTTGTCATGAAAGCATGGGCAACTATAGTTGATTGTACTGATTGTGAAGCATTCCCTAAATGTGTTGAAAAATTTGAAAGTGCTTCTTTGGCATGGCTGATATTTTTAGAATATGTGCAAAACACCTGGATTAAACCTCATAAGGAAAAGTTTGTCAGTGTATGGACAAATAAGGTCATGCATATGGGCAATACTACATCAAATAGGTATGTTGTTATATATAATGTATATTCATATGTTAAAGACCATTTTGTCGATTAAAATAATTTTGTCTGTTATATCTTGCAGCGTTGAACAAGCTCATGGGAATTTGAAGTTGTTATTACTCTCATAAGAATAAAGATTTGATGAAGCCAAACAAGACAAAACAAGCAAGCAATTGGAGGAGATTTGGGATTTGGTCTTGTGTGAGTGAGTGAGAGGTTGATTGGCAAAGAACCTATGCATAATTGAGGAGAATTCCACCAGCACTATGGTCTAAGAGTGATTAAAAACTAATCAAAGTGAGCTAGCTAAAGTTTGGTGCAAACTAGTTTGAAATACACTGCACTGGACAAAAATAAATCGATTCCAGTTTTCATGAAATCGATTTATTCGTGTCTGGCAGAACTTAAATAACTGATTTGTGAAAAACAGAATTGGGGGTTTTTCCTTTATAAAAACTGCAAGGTTTCTAACGTGCGCAAGAGTCTGAATTACAGAAATTGAGTCATTTCTTGAGATCACAATGAGAAAACAATTTGGGTAATTGAGAAGTTCTTGATCAAATTCAATTGGGGCTTTTTCTTGAAGAATCACTCTTGACTAATTCACTGTGCCATTGGAATTCTTCAAGACTGTGCAAAGGGTTCTTCTGCGCGCCAATCGGGGAGTCTTTCTTAACCATTCTTGATCCCTTTTGTATCAAGATATGCGTTGATTGTTTGTAATTCTTTAAAACACTTGAATGTTCGTACTGTTTTAGGCTATAGGATTTAGCCTTATGTGTTTGCTGAATTGATTGGGGGACTGCAGGGAGTAGTTGATCAATTCAGTGGGTTTCTTGATTCTTACAGGGAGTAGGAATTGTGTGATTGATTGTTAATTGAACAATTAATTGATATAGTGGAACTTTCTTTGCTTAAGGGGCAAAGGAGACTGGACATAGCCCTTGAGGAAGGGTGAACCAGTATAACTGACTGTGTTCTGCTGTTTTTGACCTTACTCTTTCATTTCTAAACTGTTATTGCGCTGTTCATTGGAATTAATTGGTAATAAAATTGATTCTTAATAATCTTGAGCAAACTTGGTTTAAATTGCTATACTGCTCATTGGGTTTGGTCTTTGTGATTTGAATAGGGTATAACTTTGCCTTTACAAG
>Ga0209700_103948_pt1 | contig 27586 bp, 10 predicted proteins | sample SiratroredBW_FD_187528 | JGI IMG/M metagenome (GOLD analysis project Ga0209700, IMG submission 187528) | Root nodule microbial communities of legume samples collected from California, USA - Siratro red BW (SPAdes) (version 2) | ecosystem: Host-associated > Plants > Roots > Nodule | place: USA... | reverse complement strand
TATATATATATATATATATATATATATATATATATATATATATATATATATGATGTATTCATAGTAATAAAATCATTCTATTCTACCCTAATATTTGAGAAGGTATCATAGAGTTTAAATCCTGAGAGCTGCCTCTTATTCAATTATTTCCCTGAATCATAGCAGTAAAATCATTCTATTCTAGCCTAATATTTGAGAAGAACAAAGGAGCCGAAAACATTACATAAAGATCTATCATACAAGCTAATTTTGGTATTAAATGCAGATGATAGATGACATCATAAGCCTAGATGGATGTGATTTTGCTAGCAGCTTATTTAAAATAAGTACACACACACAGGACCTTAAAGATAATCAAGTATAGAAGCTATTCCAATCTGAACACATTATCCAGAAGATTAAAGAATAAAAATATTGGATTCAAATCACATACTCTATAGCTCCACCATGCACACCAATCGAATAAAGTTGTTCTGGTACTTGTCCTTCCAATAAGTTACCATTCAATAGCCTGACAATAACTCAAAAAAATGGATTAGAAAAATGAATCAAGTAAGCAAAATTGCCAGTAGGGTAGAAGGGACACCTGCTTAATACTCACTAGAGGTCAAGTGTTATCTACCATTTCTTTTCTACAATGCCAAACGACTTAACAGAGAAGAAAAACAGTAGCTTCATTGACAAAGATTAAGATGCCATTTAATAGTTTTTATCCTTACGCGTCCTGAAGGCACATGTTAACAAAAATCATAAATATAATATAGTAGATACTTACACGAGCTGCAGACTTGAAGAGGATGCTATACTATCAGGTATTGAGCCCGTTAGCTGATTGTTTGACAAGTCCCTATAGTATTTTTCAAAAAAGGAAAAACAATTAATGTATTAAATAAATAAACATTAGATATTTTTAAAAAGATAAACATCTGAATCATAAATTAACACTTGTTTTCACCAAATATGTTACTTTTCCTTTCAATTCCAAAAATTCCTTTCTATTCTATAAATTTCTCTATGTCCCTCATTTGAGTAAATTTTGATTTCGGTCCTTCAAATTTAAAATTGATCTTTTTCTTTGATATGAAAAAAAGCTTATTTTAATACCTATGTCTAAACGGCTTTTACCTAAACATTGTGAGAATGAATACTTCAAAAGGAAAACAAACAAGTAATAAGGTGTTTGATAATAAGAATACAAAATTGTTGACTTCAGAAAATCATGTAATGGCAGACGATTGTTGATTTCTGGGTTGTCAACTTAGCTAAGATGTCAGATTTCACAATGACACCTAGAATGAGTTTTATAGAAAAAAAATACAAAATTGAAATAGTTGACCATGAAACAACTTGTAATTGTTAGTAATATGCGCAAGAGTTTAATAATATTTGGGACAAAGCGCCTAATAAGACACCTTTTTCCCAATTATAGGGACTAAAAAACAATTTTAAATTTAGGGGACTAAAACTTACTCAAACTTTCAGATACTAAAAACATATGTAAGTCAGAATCTTATTACTTAAAAACCTATTAAAGAAACAAATCATGCCCTTTCTCTCTCCTACAAATAGATCCTCAAACATGCTTCTCTCCTTTCATCAAATAATTTTATTCTTGAATCTTATTTATGAAATGAAATAAAAATAAAAAAACCTCACTTCTATTTTCTATTACTGGAACCATCATATATTCCATTTTACATTTCTATAAAAAAAGTACTCTTTGTTCTACATTTCTTACTTTCAGAAAAATATTCTTAAGTATACTCAAGAAACAAATAATCTTCAAACATGCTTCTTTCCTTTCACCAAATAATCTTATTTATGAAGTGAAATAAAAATAAAAAATCTCACACTTCTGTTTTCTATTACTGGAACCATCATACATTATATAAATTTCTACTTTACATTTCTATGAAAAAGTATTATTTTTTTCTACTTTTCCTACTTTCAGAGAAATACTCTAAAGTACACATTTTGCAAATCAAGATAAGAAACCAACTATATTTTTTTATTTGTTCAAAAGATCATTGAATATTGGATTGAATTTCTTTTTCATAATTAATAAGACACGTGGAAGTTTCTCTTGACATATATTAATTGCTGGGAAATATCATATGAATCAATATGAAAAGAAAATATTTCAAATGCGAAGAGGTGATCAAATAATTTTTTTCTATTATTTCAATAATATGTTATATCTTACAGAAATAATAGAAATGAAAATGGATTTTTCTTGTGCTTGGATTACCAAAAAAAAAAATAGATGTTTTAAAATTTTTAGAAATGACTTGTTTGTTGGAAGTTGGAACTTTGAATGAGCTGCCTATACAAGAAAAATATATAAGATCTAGATATACGATAATATTCCAGTACATATCCATTTAGTTCCTTCATATGTAAATATAAAGCAACAAATCGATCATTCAGTTTCAATTTATGCCATCAAATTGTACCTAATGGTATACCAAATTTGTAACTAAAAGTATAAAACTGATGACATATAATTATCAGTGAATGATCCATATGATGTTTCTAAACATAATATTTCATAGCTTCCAGAAAAGCATAAAGGACATTTCTCTTCAATACTTGGTACAACTACAAATATAAATGAAAGAATTTTGTCTCAAACTATCAATTTTAAGTTGGTAAATAACTTTGAAACTTATCCACAACTAACCAAACAAAGGACTCCAGTTCAGTTGAGTTCTCTAAAATACTTTGCATGACTTATAGAAAACAAAACCCAAAGCTTACAGTTGTATCAGGGATTTCTGACCGAGTCCAGAAGGTATTTCACCCGTCAACAAATTAGAACTCAAATTCCTGTAAAATCGAAGAGATGTTACCTGATGATAGAAATCAACATGACTAAATTTCTCTAGGAAAACGCATACTAAAAGCATAAGCTTAATGAAATAAAATATACTACAGAAGTACATGAGCATCTAGATGCAAAATTCTGGCCATGACGATGCATGTACAACAAGGCTAGCACAAAACTATTGAAGGAATTTATTGGCACTCAAGAACAGTAACAATTAAGAATAGTTTCAATTTATCATTGTTGCATCGACTTGATATGTGGCATCAGAATATAAACACTGAGGCCACGCAAATAAAACAAGTTTAGTTGAAAGTACCAAAGCTGATCATATTTGAAAAAGAATATTAATTCGTATAGTCAAAGCGATGATTGTCAAACTAGCAAGTGAATTCAGTAGTTTTGTACCCGTTAACTTTAGGGAACCAAATAGAGTTCACTCACTGTCAAAGTTCTTTCTCGGCATAATCTATCATAGCATTGTACCTGTCTACAACTTTAGGTACCCTTTTACAACGAGATTTTATCTCTGATAATCATATACACGTCCATCAGGGTCTTGCTTATTCTAGTAGCAAGTCAAGGCATAGAACTTGAACAACTCGTGAAGACGGTCTTCCTCCATGATCAGTTAGAGGAAGACATTCTAATGTTTTAGCCGAAAGGTTTTGAAGGTGTAGGTAACGAGGACTAGGTGTGTAAATTGAAGAGGCTTCTGTACGGATGAAATAATCTCCTAGACAATGGTATAAGAGGTTTGAATTGTTCATCGCTCAAGGGTACAACGAAAGTCCTTATAATCCATGCATCAATTATAAGAAGGGGAAGAATGGTGAGTTTGTCTACCTATTGAACGTAGACAACATGTAGATAACATTTTCTAACTAGGATGAGATCAAAAGGTTGAAAACACTACTTGGTAGTGAATTTGAAATGAAAGATATGAACACAATTCAGAAGATTTTCAGATGGTGATCAAGAAGATTGATCCCAAAAGAAGTTTTTTTCTGTGTCAAAGGTGGTACATCCATGAGGTGCTGAGATGTTCTGGAACAGAAGGTGTTAAATTCGTGAGCACAATGTATGTCTTTCTAAACTCAGTTCTACTCAAACTGATGAGGAGAAGAAACAAATGTTGCTTCAAGTTTGATGTATGCATTGATATGCACTAAACCAAAACCTTATTTAAGCATCCAGTTTGGTAAGGAGATGTGAGCGCCCATAAGAAAGAGCATAGGCAAGCTATGAAGCAGATCATAAGATGTGAGCACCCATGGCTAGAGCTCTGCTTTTCCAATTGTTTGTTCCCAAAACATATTAGGAAGAAGCTATTTTAACAGCCACATATCTCAACAATAGGTTACCAACCCATGTCTTAAACGACATCAATGTTATTGAGTCTATATTATCTTTTGTTCACTCTTCTCACTTAGTGTCGAGTCTACTTTGTCGGGTCTTTGGTTGTGTTGTTTTTGTTCACTCTCATAATCCTATTCGTAGTAAATTAGATCCTACAGCTCTTATATGTATCTTTATTGGTTATCCTTCAAACAAAAAGGGATAGAAATGTTATTACCTTCAGAGTTGTCGTGTCTTTATCACAATGGATGTCACTTTTCATGAAACATGATCCTTTTTTTAATCAGTCCTTCACCTCTAAGGGAGAAAACACTTGAAGTGAAGGATCTCTCCTTCCTATCAATACCATATCTCTCTTTGCAAGATGCCCAAGATCTAAGTATTCGAGCCACTACAAATGGGATAGAAGCAATTGATAGTAAGGAAGAAGACAACCACTTTGACTTCGGATCAAAAAGAGTTGTTTGACTTAGAGGTGAGGAGTGTTGAAGTAATACTTCAATTTTGTTGTCTTTCATCTCAAATTGGAGTGCTCAACTACCAAAAGATGCTATATGCCAGTGAATGTCACCTTTTTTTTAGGACACCTTTTTACTTATCCCTATTCCAACCTTTGGTCCTCTAATGATTCTGACCTCTTTTACTTCCAACCCTTATGAAAACTAGTCTCACATAGCTCCACCACCTTTCCTTATATACAAACATAGGACTCAACGAGCTCCTCCCACTCTTCCCGAAGTCTCCCATGATTCAGATTGTCCTCCAACAACCTCCCATGACATGGATCCTTGTCCATCAACGCTTTCACATGGCTCAAGTTTAGATTGGTCTATTACTCTTAGGGAAGGTATTGGTTATACTCGATATTTGTATCCCATTTAAAATTTTGAGTTACCATTGTTGTCTCCATCATATTCTTCTTTTGCTTTTTCTTTATCGGCCACCATTGTTCCTAAAACTATTCATGAGACAATTGATCATCCTTGACGGTGACAGGCCATGATTGATGAAATGCAAGTTCTTGTAAGCAACAACACATGGGAGCTTGTTCCTCTTCTCTCTGGAAAGAAGACTATTGGTTGTAGAAGGGTCTACGCTATTAAAGTTGGACTTAGAGGTGAAGTTGATTGTCGTAAAACTCAATTGGTGACCAAAGAATATACACAGATTTATGGGTTTGACCAGTGTGATACTTTCCCTCCCATGACCAAAACCCGCATAATTAGACTTTTTCTTACTGTGGTTGTTATTCACCATTGGTCACTTCACCAACTTCACATTAAAATGTTTTTCTTCATGGTGATCTTAAGGAGAAAATTTACATGGAGCAACCTCCTGCAATTGTTGCTCAGGAGGAGTCTAGTGTGTAAATTAGAATGTTCTCTCTATGGTTTGTAGCAATCACTGTGAGTGGGAGATCATTCAGTTTTCTATTGTCATACTTCTTCGAGGAAGTGTGCTTATCCAATGGTCTATGTTGATGATATAGTTAATAAAGGAAATGATACCTTTAGGAACTCTTAACCAAAGGAGCACTTATTCAACCCTTTTCAAACTATAGATCTTGGTTTTCTTAAATACTTTCTAGGTATTGAAGTGACTCAACCAAAGAAACGTATTGTTATTTCACAAAGAAAATATACTCTTCACATTCTAGAGGAGACAAGGTTGGAAAATTGCAAGTCTGTTGATAGTCCCATGCATCCTAATCAAAAGTTGACAGTGGACCAAGGTGAAACTTTTTCAGATCCAGAAAGACAAAAAAGGTTGATGGGAAAACTCATTCATCCCAATATTACAAGACTTAATATTTCTTTCGTTCATGAAGAATCCTCACATCGATCACTAGAATGTTGTAATTCGCATACTCAAAAGATTCCAAGATACAAATTGTTGTATAAGGAGAAAGGAAATACTCAAATTATAGGATATTATGCTGCAGATTTGGTTGGTTGTCCCACTAACAGAAGACCCAACGCAAGATATTGTGTATTCATTGGAGGGAATATTGTATCCCAGAATGGTCGATTCCGTGCACAAGTTAAATATAGATTTATGGCTCTTGCCACTTGTGAACTTGTGTAGATTAAGCAACTCCTTCAAGAGTTAAAATTTTGTGTAGTTGACCTGATGAAATTATATTGTGATTATAGGCAGTCATTCATATTGCTTCCAATCTTGTGTTTCATGAAAGGAGAAATTGTTGTCCAAGAAACTATGTACTGGATTTTATATAATAATTTGTTATTTACATTACATATATTGTTCCTAGCCCGTTTTACTCCATACCGCTGCATAAGTGCTTCAGTAAACGCTATCCAAGAAGGACTCTTGGAATTTTAGCGCAAAAATTGAAATCAATGAGCAATGTTTCCCTCTATTCTAATGAATGCCAATTTTAGCTTTTCTAATGGCTCTATTCATTGTACTTCAAATAATTTTCAGCTCCAGCAAACCATCTAAGTGGGTAATTACCTTCAAAAGAAGATAATTCCAATTTCTTGACTCAAGAACAAATTGGCATGCTCCCTTCCTCTTCAAACCCTGCATCCTTCTCTTCTTCCTCATCAGACTTATCTTTCTTATTCACTGAATTGTGTTCCTCAACAGATTGAGTTTTGTTGTTTTCATCTGCAACAACAATTATATGATGTAGTCCATATCAATTTTTAAATCATCAAGTTTCATGCCCTGTTCATTGACCCTCTTGTTTTGTTACGAAACCATCCTCTCCAAATTTCCAACTTGCTCTGCATCTTTTTTTCTTGTATTCAGACCAATTTTTAGGTTCTTTTTTGTTGGAATATCAATAAGTTCCTATTAGGGAAAATTATCACGCAAACAAGGAAAACAAATTCTGAATATGCTTCTTTATTGCGGAAAGAAAGTCAAGAATTACCCTAGCACCAAGGTATATCCATATACCTCCCACGGAGCTTTCTCCTTTTTACATTGGAATATGACCCGTAAACTAAAAATTCAATAAACTCCCCGTTTACACAAAAAATGGCCTATCTATAGGGATTACACAAAAAACAATAACCAAACCAACTAACAACTAGTTACACTTTTGACCCTTTCTCTAACATATAGAGATGATGGAATGTAATTGATGTGATTGACATCAATAAAATAATTCTTTATTTTTCAAGTTGGTAACAGAGCTCACCGCTATTGTTTGCCATTGTCGTTGAGGTTAGTGATGGGACCAAAAGGTATGCCTCACCCGCTGCCACCACAAACAGGGTCGTCAGGACCTCTTGAGTGCCAAGGGTTGACATCTCATTTGACTCTGATTTTCTTTCATTGCCAAACAAATTTCTTTTACAAATCAAAGCGATAAGGATTGAATCTTTATTATCTCTTTGTTTGTGTATTTTTCCATGTCTAGTATGAAAGCTTTTAAAAAGAAACTAGATCATTTGAAAACAATAATTGAATCAATGACTAAATACTTTGGATAGTATACCCTACACATGAAAGGTTAGAGTACATTCAATACTATTAGCCCTTTGTCTTACAGTGTTTGGATTCTTGATTCAGGAACAACTGAACACATGACTCCTTTTTCTAAGCTCTTCAATTCGTATGTCGAAGTGACTAGAGAACAAAAATATAACTTTCGAATCATCTTTTGTATTAAAAGATGTTTTATACGTCCCACAACTAACCTCTATACAAAAGATTTGAATTGTTTGTTCAGTAACTTTTTTCTCTTCCTATTGTGTATTTCACTTCTTATTGTATATCTCAGAACCTTGCCACATGGAAGACAATTTTAATTGCTAAGGAGATAGTGGGTTGTATCTATTGGAATCCAAGGGCCAAAACAAAACAAAGGTCATAAGCCATCAAGCAACATTAGAAACATGGGCACATTCCCAAATATGGCTTCATCATAAAAGACTTGGGCATCCCTCTTTCAACCTTATAAAATCCTGGATCCCTCATTTGTTCACTACCGAGTTTGTTCAGTCTTTCGATTGTGGTATTCGTCAACTGTCAAAGCATCATCATACATCTTATCCCACACCTAGTAAAGAGTAATTTTCCATTTGACTTGATTCACTCTCATGTTTGGGGACCTGTTCTAGAATCCATTTCTGGAACAAAATGGTTTGATACTTTTATTGATGATTGTACTACTATCATATGGACATACCTTATGAAAAGTAAATCTCAGGACTTTCAAATTTTTATTTATTTCTTCCGTCTTGTCCAAAATCAATTTGGAAAAAACATCAAAAGAATTAGGTTTACTAAATACGTGAATCAAGAATTCTCCAAATTTTTATCTCATAATGGTATGAACTAACAAAAGAAATCAGCAAAGTTCCGTTTGTTCTGTTTCATTTTCCAAGGTTATGTTTGAAAATGTTTTCTTGTCCCCAATGCGGGATGTCTGGTTAAGATCTATTTGATTTGTTCTTTCGATTTTGGTGATAATGTTTCTTTTAATTCTTTTCATTTCATGTTAGAAGGACATGAGGAGTGACCGGTGTAAGTCATTAAAGATGAGAGGATTATGGCTAAGGTGTCGTTGATTTGGAATACTTACTAGAAGAACACAACTTTACATTTTTACAAAATATTATTTTTGCAGTAGTTAAACTTTTATGAGTTTGAGTTGAGTTTTTTGAATCTTCGCAAACAGGAAGTTTACAGAGTCTCTTAGTTGACAACCTTGGTTCTGATAGAACAAACACATATATAAGCTAAACAAAATATAATGAGAACATAATAATGTGGAAACTATGCCTACTTTTATAACATAACAATGATGTGAAAGAAGACTAGCATATATAAACATTTGGCTGCTGATACTTACAGGCTTACCAAATCTGACAAAAGACTAATCTGGTCACTTATGAACCCTTTCAAGCCTTGACTGCCCAAATCACTGAAATCAAGATTGAAACAAGAATAAAATAAAAAATTTAGGAGAGGAACTAGATCATAAATCATTGAAGAACTATTTTCTGAACAAAAAACATGTTGTAACTTCCAATATTTTATTTTTCTTTGTCTAGTTTCAGAGAGCATGAGTTCAACCCATAATGCCCTATCTACCAAGCTATTTAGGGTAAGGAGTATTAATAAGACCAAAAGGTGATTGGCAGAATAATTAAGACGAGGGAGAAATACTTTTTTATTGTACAAAAAAGGAATAAGAAGCCTTTCTTTGTATCTTTTCCTTGTTTTTTGTTGGATTGTAAGAAGCCTTTATTTCTTTTTCTTATTTTGGTGAATTATAAGAAGCCTTTATGATACAATGGTATGGCCACAACATATGATGAGCACTTTATACTTAGCATATGAAACCTAACCCACCACAACACCACTAACCTCATAAATTTCAAATGTCAACTATTAAGAGATTTTTTTAGTAAGACTCCTTGTATAAGTAGCAATAATTTCCTTTCCAAAAACCAATGTGAAACTCAATAACTTTGGAGAATAGGAAGCAATGCATACATTTGACTTATCACCAAAGCAGTACTATCTTTACTCATACGGCAGGTAACTCCCTCCCAAGCATCCCAATTAGTAGGGGCACACGGATCACCATTCCAACCCATTCTTTCAGGCACCCGAAGTGAATCTTTCAATGCTTTCATGGCAATCACTGCACCCAAACATACAAAAAAAAAAAAAATGTCATTCAGTGACCATAATTCTTTTGTTGTTGCTCTCCCGTCAACAAAATTTTGACCAAGTCCCTCCTTGATGTAAATAAAAATCATCATCCAAAAAATCCCCACCAAAATAATCGCTACATATATATATGCACAAAATTCACAATAAAAATATTTATAGAAAAATCGCACACACCAACCACCCAAATAATCGGTTAGCATATTTACACAAAATTAGTAAATCATAACACCCCAACTAAATTTCCAATAACACACTATCTTATGACATCAATTTCCCCACAAAATTATTAGGGAAAAACCAATAGATGCATACGAAGTCAATTTCCATACGGGCATCAAAGTTTCCAAATTTGCATCCGTGAAAAAATTAACCAAAAACAGAAAATCCTTCCCAAATCAAGAAAACAAACCCGATCCCTTCTATGCGTCAAATTTCCAAAATCACATAATTTAAATTAACCAAAGTCATCTTCTCAATCCCGAAAAAGTCGAAAAAAAATACCGGCCACTCACCTTGTTCATGAACAGTTGAAGGATCACTAGGCACCAGAGCGTAATTCTCAATCCCACATATCAGAGGAGCACCCACCACCCCCACAAGCTTCACGCTCAACACGCTGCTACTCAAGTTCTTGATCGTGTGATGCCAAGTAAACGCCGCAAAACCCCCAACTTGCTTGTATATATCAACCCTAGTCAAATTCTCATCGTTTATGTACACATCAAACACCCTTCCCCCCACCCTCCTCACCCTCCCTTCAATCTCAGCGAAATGCAGCCACACCAAGTAATCAAGCTTTGCGTCCACGCTCAATTCGTACTCCAAAATCCCGCCGCCCTCCTCTGCGGTCGCCGCCGCCATCGCCGCCGTCTGGTACAGTTTCGCCGGGAAGTAATTCGGCTTCTGCTCAGCCCCACTTATGCTGTTCCGCGTCGATACGGCTATGATTTTGCTCTTGCCGGTTCGAAATCTGGAATCAGACTGCCAGGAGCGGCCAAACACGTCGGAGTCGTTGGAGAAGCCCGGCCCCCACTGGTCGGAGCCGCAGGAGAGTCTCCCGTAGTTGACAAGCACCGTACCGTTGTCGGCGATTGCGGCGGCGTCGTAGGAGGCCGGATCGGCTGCGAAGAGCTCGATGGAGGAGATCACCGGCGGGTCCGTGGCGAGGCTGTAGAAGCAAATTAGGGCTTCGGAGGAGAGGATTGTGGCGAAGAGGTCCGCGTAGGCGCCGTCGCGGGCGAGGGACAGTGGCCACGGCGAGCGCCAGGAGAAGACGACGGTGGAGGCGACGGCGACGTCGAAGGAGGGAGGGTGCGACCTGCCGTCGTAGTTGTCGTAGACGACGAATGTGCGGAGGAGGTAGCGCGAGGGAGGGAGGGAAGGGATGGCGTAGCAGTTCTTCTTGCCGGAGGAGATTGGGAAGAAGCGGAGAGTCTTCTCATGCGCATGGCGGAAGTGGAGCGGCTCCGACACGATCCCGGTGGCGCCGCCACTGAAGTAACGGTCCGAGAGCCACGTCGTGTTGAAGGGGTCCGTGGTGTTGGTCGGACTTCCGCAGTCGATGTGGTAGGACAAACCTTTCAATACCAAATGTTAAATACATTAAATAAAATAAATTAATTATGAAGAGTGTGTTTGGAGATGCGTACCATGTGGAAATGAAAAAGAATGAGGAAGATCGGTGGAAGCGGTGGTGCCGAAGATGATGCATAAGAGTGGGAGAGTGAGGGTGAGAGTGAGAAAGAGAGACATTGTGTGTGTTTTAGCTGGGGTTGTGATGATGGTATAGAAAAGAGAGAAAGGTGCCAAAGTAAAGCAAGGAGCAGAGTGAGTAATGATGTAACAATAATACTATAATCTAAAGAAAATTAGATGAAATGAAAGTGAAGAATCTTGCAAAAGCCTGAGAGTAAGAGAGAGTGTGTTTAGTGTGCCGTGTGTGAGAGGGAGTGATAAATTTGGTGGCAAAGTTTTGGGACTTTTGAGTTTTGATAATTTGGGGTGGTTTATGGTGAGCTAGGATGTTTAACTCTTCCTTGCTTGTGGTTGAAGAAGGAAGCGAAGGGATAATGGGAGCCCGTGAGAAGTGAGAAAGAAAGCATCTAAATTAGAAAATCCTAATTACTGTACAAAACGGTGGGAGTTTGGGTATGATTACTCCAGGAGAGTGAGTGCTGAGAGTTATTGGTGAACTTGATGTTGATGGGCATAAATTGAGCTTTTTGTCATAATGGTGAGGTTTGCACGTGACCAAGCCAAGCACCGTTTGGACAATGAGTAATTCATCCAAGAACATTTTTTCCAACAACGGATATCACGCTTTCTTTAGATTAAGTGGCGGAAAATTGCAGACAGAAAGTTTAAAAAACGGAAAATAAATAAAATATTTTAAATCATGAAAAATAAGAAGTATTTTATGTATGAAACCTTCTCTGTAATGTTGAAGATTTTTCTCCTTTGAAAGGTTGATTGTTATCTTCTTTTGTAGTTTTATCTATGTATAATATATAGAGATTTTGAAAAAAAAAATTCATCGTAAATCCTTTCTAATTGTTACATATTCTTAAAGGATTTTTTATTCTTTATGTTAGTATTTGACCTTGTTGATGAAGGAAGGTACAATGAATACTCTACGTATAACATTAAATGTAAACTTCTTCTTAATGGTGTATCATATAGTCAACTTGACATATTAGGTCTAAGCTTCTTCCTAATAGTATATCATATAGTCAACTTGACTTATTAGGTCTAAATATGATAACTTTTATCTATTTTTGAATAAATTTAAAGACTGCACATGGGATATAGTCAATACATAGGTGTCAAATAGTTTTTTCAAATGAGTTGTTGACGATGGGCAACTTTGACATGTTTTTCCAAAGATCTATGATATCGGCACTCCTTGTAAGATTCTTGTAATGGTAAGATAAACAAACATCCTCTACAAAAATGAGTATTTATAAGTTGAATTATATTATGCAATGTTACTTACTACATATTTTATAGTCAGTCTAAGCACAAGCTTGGTTTGCATCTATGATTAATCAAACGAAGCAACTACATCTGTTGGGATTTGATGTTATAAAAACATGGCTATTTTATGTTTCAAATTTTGTTGTGAATCATTTAATCAAAATAACTTAGGATGATGTTAAGTTTATTGAAATTTTATCTAACATTCACGAGAGAAATATTCAAAATGAAATTATTATAATAACTACCAATTCAATAAAACATAAAAATTAATTATAATCATTGTAATGATCCAAACAAAAGAAGTACATCAAATTCTCAAAACTAGAACATAGCTCAATAAAGCACAAAAATACTTCATGTTGTCTTTAAGTTTATGAATTATGTCTTCAACCTTATCAATAATCTTATGGACACATTCCAAACCATGACGAAGATTCAACGTTAAGGTATTCAAATCTAATTGGAGCCTCTACATTCATTTCTTGTTGTAGTCCTTGAATATCACACCATATTTGGTTTAACATATTATCATCCTAGGGAAATGTGAGGTTGATGTCCTTAAAAACCCATATCTTCATTATACTTTCCTAGGTTTTCTTAGTTAAGATCATGTAGTTGGGCATGGTTACCTCTGTCATGTTCTCATGCATCATTTATGTTGACCACATTTAATTTTTTTCACATATCCCTCATTTGGGAAATTTGACCACCCTAGTTTAGTTTCGCACTCTAAACACAAATCAAATCTTATATACAAGAGAATATGAGTCATAAGAAAACCATAAAATAAGGGCATGCCATTACTCTTGTATTTTTTTCATATGTTGAATGTTATGGTATGACCAATTAATGATAATACTACATTTTATTTTCCACATCATGAAGATATCATCTTGCAGAAGTTGTCCATGATTACTATCTCAAGGACTCATAATATGAACATAAATGTAATTTACATTTTTTTATTTCTCTAGTTATTTCTATTTCAGCCATTTCATGCATTTACATTTCTCTATTTTACAATTATATAATTTACTGATTCAATTCATTGCTATTCTATATTTTCATAATGTCTTGATCCAATTTACATTCAAGTTCTTTACAATTTCAGCTTTCTATTTTTTCCAATTAATTGAATTTTCTATTTTTCTAGTTACTTTACTATTTTCAATTTTGTCCTTTAATTTCAATCACAATTAGTGCATTCTTTCATCTTTTATTTTTACATTCCCATTATGCAATGTTCTAAATTCCGACAATTCAATTTTCAATTTCTATTTTCTATTTTATTAGTTAGGATGTTTTTCTTGACATTTCAATTCTTAGGTTTCAATTCATGTATTACTTTTCATTTTTAGTTTCATTTTATGTTTGTTGTTTTACATTTACTTTACATCCAATTTAATTATGTTACATTTCAATTTCAGTTCAACATTTTAATTACATTCCACCACATTTCAATTTCAATTCACATTTATTGCCATTTTCATTTCAGTTTTTAATTTCAAATTTAGTTTCAATTTTCATTTCTTGATTTGTTCAAAACCCCCAATCTTTAAAGTGAAACTTTTCAGTCAACTCAATCATTTTTTATTCCTTGGACTAACCTAGGTCTACCTCTATATTGCACTTGTAAAAGGGGGCTTAGTTTGTTTGAAACCATACATGACAATGGTTATCAAAGGCTGACTACAACGATAAAAATCTTGCTACAAGAATGTGTATAAGACCTTAAACTTTCAAGCCTTGTAATTGTGAAAACGAACATTATTTGTGTTCATTAGCAATTTAGAAGATTGATAACTCTTGTATATGTCATAAGACACTACCCCTCTTATACCTATACCTATGTTAAACAAATCTTGTCGTGTTTTAACTCCATCTTTTGTCTTTTCTTTTATGTTGAGCAGTGTGCCAATTACACAGTCGTAAAAAATTTTCTCGACATGCATCACATCTATATAGTGTCTAACATCTAGTTTACACCGATATGCAAGATTAAAGAATATTGATTGTTGCTTCCAATTGATCTTCTCAATGGTCTTCTTTTGTGTCTTTTCGAACACAAGGTTAATGTTTTGTACCTACTCATATACTTGTTGATCATTGTGGTACAACTTCATCCTCCTACCATCTATTAAATGCTTTCTTCATTTTATGATAAGGATGACTACGAGGAAGGAACTCTTGATGCCTAATGTACACCGTCTTTTATCCATGCTTCAATTGAGTATGACTAATGCTTTCTTCACATATAAGGCACACATAATTACCTTCACACTATAACGGCTTAAGTTACCATATGCTAGAAAATCATTTATCATGCAAAATAACATTTCACGCAAACGAAAATTATCTTCACATTATGCATAAAATACATTCACACTTGTTTTCGGTAACATCTTCAAATCATCTATCAAGGGCTTTAGCTACTCGTCAATGTCATTGCATGGTTGTTTGGTTCTTGGAATCATCATAGACAACATAATATATTTTCTCTTCATGTACAACCAAGGAGTCAGGTTGTAAATCATCAATAAAATTGGTCATAAACTATATTTACTACTTAAGTTCCCATAAGGATTCATACCATTTGTAGAAATTCAAGTCTCAAGTTTCTTGACTCTACACCAAATTCTGGAAATGTTTCATTAATCTTCTTCCATTATGGAGAACTAGCTAGATGTCGAAGAAGATTGTCACATTTTCTTCTATTTGCATGTCATGTTCGGTTCTTTGCATCCTCTTTAATAACAAACAATTGTTTAAACCTAGATATTATTGGCAAATACCACAACACCTTAGTAGGGGGGATCCTCTATTTCTCCCTTACCACTATTTCCATCAATTTTTTTTTTAAACCGCGATAACCTATATGTTGGACACACACCTTCAATGCAGCAAAGTCATCTTTGTAAAATACACAATTATTAGGGTATGCATGTATCTTTTTGTACTCTAAACCCGTAAACATAGTATCTTCTTTGTCTCATAGCTACAATTAGGTAATGTGTTAAGTTTTGGACGCATCTCTTTCCAACAATTTTATGAAATTTCTATCTATTCATCCATTTCTTGCTTTTAAACTAAATAATTTTAAAGTTATTGACAATCGCTTAAAGTTAGTGCATCCTTGGTACAATTATTGCTCTAGATCAGACATTAAAGAAACATACAAATGAGTTCTTTCAAAATTTTCTTCACCAACACCACATATTTGCTTTAAATGATCGTTCTTGCCTTCTTCAAAAAAATTTATTGTTCCTAACACATTAGGATTATCTAATATTTATCTGTGTCAAGTCTATATTGTATAACTCTTCACTATACTGAAGAAGAATAAATGACGATGTATTTTCCCAAAATCCTAACGTATTTGATTCAGATAATGAACACATGGACAATAATATGTTCCATTGATAGTTTTTATGTTTACGTGAGCAAATTGCAAGAACTCATCAACTCTCTTTTCATATTCTTCATTAACGTGACGTCGATTTATCCAACTTTACTCTAAAACTATGCATGTTATGAACTTCGTGGTCATTAACCATGCAATATAAAATTCTCACTTTTGTAATTGAAAGTGAGGCCCTACTCATTATTTGAGAAAATATTTTCCATAATGTTGTAATACGTACAAACAAGATTTGTTATCTTACACTTGATAAAATTTTGGTAGCATTTCACATTGATCTTTGAACTACCATGAAATGAAAGTGATAAAAAATCACCACATTCAAGTATGCACTTAGAATAATAGAAAATAGTTCAAACCAAAATTTTATCAAATTTAAGCACAAACGTATAATGTGTACATGTTAACAAATTATGATAACTAACTTTTCCAAATTGTCCAATCAAACAATTAAAGATTTAATACAAATGATTAATGTTTAACCATTGACACTAAACCTTAGACAGAAAATAAAGTTCACTCAATGTGTGCATAAAAAATGCTTAGTATAAATAAAATTATTAGAACAAAAACATACAATATCACCCAAATTTATTATAATACATCTTACTTTTACGATTAATCTAAATTTTTCCCATAATTTCCCTAAAATATATCTTATAAATTATCTATAATTTAATCTCTAAAGTTGTAAACAAACTACTAACTTATAATAATTAAATCACTCCAATGAACTAAAATAATTTATTAGTACATATCATTTTTTCTATTTCTAAGTTTTAAATTTCAATTTTAAACATAAAATAAACATTTATCAACTATATTAAATTAATTTTAATATTCAAAATTTTAAATTTATACATTTAAATAATGCAATTTCAATAAAAGTAAACAATAACTATTAAAAAAAGATACATTCATGCATTATCGTGATTTAGATATCCCAAACAATCACGATGTCAATTTCAAAAGCAAATTGGAAATTTAGACCATTGGAAAACGTAAACTCAATCCAATAAAACAAAAGAATATTCACCATACAAAATCAATTACAAAGAACGAAGAAAACTGTTTTTTAATCATCCATTGTGGTAAATTGCTACAACTATTGTGGTAGAGGTTTCATGGAACTTTGTCTGGATTCTCCTAATTTGATACGGGAGAACTAGGTTATTGGTTCGATCGTAGATGTTAGTGGATACTAGGAGATTGAAGGTGTGTTAATTTCTAGAATGATAGGTGGGCGGACAGTCAGGTATTGAAAGAAAAGTTTCGAAGACTATTTACGATCTCTTAGTGTTTCAAATAGTGTGGTGGGTGACCTTGTCCAAAGGGGGAACATAACTAGTGAAGGGTGTTCCAGGTGGTGTTTAGGTTGGCGTAAGGAGAGGTTTGTATGGGAAAAACACGAAAAAGAGAAACTGCTGACTATGATCTCAAACGTTCGTTGGTGCTCTAATGATCAGGATAGGCTGGTGTGGGTAGGAGATGACGATAACAAACAAGAGTATATAATTAAATATGAGTATAGTGTGCTGAAAAGGAGGATCAAATGCAGATTTATGAGATTTTTAAGTTGTTATGGACTCTTAATATTGTTCTATCAACAGTGGTGTGCGCTTGGAGGTTACTATTGGATAGACTACCAACCAGATTTAACTTAGCTAAAAGAGGTATGCAGTTGACAAACTTGTCATGCCCATTGTGTCAAGAATATGAAGAGTCTGGACAACATTTGTTCACCATGTGTAAGGTGGCCTAAAATGTTTAGGATCAGTGTAAGAGGTGAGTTGGGAATGTCAATGTCAAACATGAGTCTATCACTATTAACTTTCAGAGTTTTGGTCTTATAAGTCGACGACAGTGTATTAATTTAGCATGAAAAGAGATATGAGTGGCTATAGTGACGGAGTTGTGGAACCATATGAATAAGGTGGTATTTAACATAGGGTTAATAGACGCTATAGAGATTTTTACTCTAACTCAGCTCAAAGGTTGGTGTTGGCTTAAGCATAAGTTTAAAAGAGTTACATTCTCATATTCGGACTGGCACTTTGCACCTTTTAAGTGTCTTGATACACTAGACTAGTTTTGGTGACTGTGTTAGAGGAGTTTAGTGGGGTTTGAACTCAAAGGTTAGTACTTTAACTTTATTAGTGCAATAGATTTGGTATTTTCGTATTTTACAAGTGCTTGAATTGAGATGCGAGACCATAGTCGGAGACATACCACTGTATTGAGACCGAAATACAAGGAGGCTACAGGGGATGGTATTGGAGTGGAAGCATCTATTGTATTACACTCATCATTATTAACTTTTTTAATCACATAGATGAGCTATATAATTGCACTAAGTATTCAACCTTTCTTTGTCATCTTTGTTTTTTATAGAGTGATACTACATTGTAATCTCACCATTGGTCTTTCATTCCATAATATATCATTTTGTAAACAGATAGGTGCATCTCTTAAATTATCGTTTTAATTCATTTTATTTTTTACTGTTAAAAAAAATAAAGAAGAAAACAAAAAAAACAACAACATGCAATATTTGAAAAGGATTTTAGGTCAAACCTCTTATAATCAGAGATAATATTCAAAATTTACATTAACCACTTTAAATCATCCACTATAAAATTTTTATATCCAACCGTAAAGAATCTGACCATAAGGAATATAATTAACATAAAAAAAATTTCTGACTGTAGAAAAGCTACTGCACTTGTTTAGTGTCAGGTGCTTAAGTAGTGAGACGTAAAACCTATAACTTAATGTTTTTCTACTAGTTTGGTCTTTATATTTATTAAAATAATGCAAATATATTACAACTTTTTTACGATACTATTGAAACTTACTTAATAAAATATCAAATTACGTTAGAAGTATTTATTGAATAATGATTACATAAGCATTGTGGAGGTATGACCAAAAAGTAGGAGTGATTAATATCCACGTTTAAAACTCATCGTGAAACTTTCAATTAATATAACATTACTATATCTAACTTTCTTAATAAAAATATCAATTTATGTTAGGAGTATTTATGAAATAATTATTGCACAAGCATTGTGTAATCACAGACCCCATAGTCATTATTATAAAAGTTGGAGTAATTAATATCCATATTTAAAACTGATGGTGAAATTAACTTTCAATTAATATACTTTAAATTAATACAATTCAGTGGTGATAATGAGAGCCAAACTCTTAAATAAAAAATCCTGGACATGTATTAAATCCATGTCAGCAACAAAATCAATTTCACATTCGGAAATATGTGACAAAATTAATCAATAACATATTATACTATGATCAAATTAAAATTTGTCCCAAGTTTGTTCTTAAGTTTCTATCAAACGATTGTTTTTAGTTATAATTAGTTAAATTTAACTTTGTGAAATATGTTTTTGTCATAAACTTATTACATCTTAATTTGATTTGGTTTTAATTGTTTTCATTTTTGCTTTTTTTTCAGGTTAGACCTTGTGTATGAAGTAGAGAGACACAAATTTTTAAACCATTTGAATAATGACTATTAATTTTTGTAAGGAAGATTTTTATATATTTTTAGATTTTAAGTTTATTTTAATCTTACAAAATAAATTTATAAAAATAAATTTATAAAATAAAATTTATAAAATAAAATTTGTATTCTATTTATATATTATAAATTAATTTTATTTTTAATTGATGTAAGATTTTTAACACACTTTATTAGGTCAAGATATGTAATATAATATGTAGCACTAGATATTTATAATATTTTAAAAAATAGATTTTTAAATTTAACTCTTATAAAATTAATTTATAAAATAAAGTTTGTTTTTATTTATATATTATAAATTCACCCAACTATTAAGATAAAGAATGATTTTTATTTTTATTTATATATTATAAATTGACCCAACCATCACGACGAGAAAGGATGATTAGTGATTCTCAATTAATACAATAGAGGTAGCATGATATCGAACTTCATTATTGTGAACCCATGCTATTTAAAATTGGTTTAAAATAAGAACACATGCAAACGTTTTGATGATATAACAAACCCACAAGAAAGAGTACTCTTGAGTGATAAATACAAATAGATGCACTCACTTGTAATAACTGCTCTGCTTCAATAAACATGGTCTTAAGCCAAATATTTCCTATATGTTTATCATTAATCGGGTGTAATATATTGTCTAAGCAACAATTTATAAATAAATAGAAGAAAACCATCGACAAGGTGATTTAAATGGTTTTATGTTAATTAAGGTAGTCATATCTGGCAAGTATGATACTTGTCCATGTTTAATGACAGTGCAAATCCGAACTCAAATTAATGTGAGAGAAAAAATGAATATGTGGAGATAAAAAAAACGAATTATTTGTTTGACTGGTAAGTGTTTAGCTCTTTGGGGTTTGCAGCTTATTAGACTTGTAGGTGCAATTTTCACATTGAAACTTACTTGGAACATGTTTTTATCTTTGGATATTCACCGTTCAAAGTTTTACCCAAGTTAATTTTTAAGTAATATTTAAGAATTATTCTGAAAATTTTCTTTAACATTGGTCTATATATGTCGTATAGAAAAAGATTTTTCTTATCATAGTGTGTTTATTTTTATCCTGACATAGTTTCATATGCTGCTGATCTGGACATTGCAATAAAAGCTATTGGAAGTTATATAAAAAATGAGCATCTTATGGTTAATGTTTTTATATTAGTTTATATATATTATTTGGTCTGATTTTGGTTACAAATTAATTTATGCAGTGTCTTGATACCTTTTGATGTTCACTGCTAAGGATATTGTACTTTCACTGAAATATAAAATATGAGTTGTATGGAACTTTTTACTTTATTCGTGTTTTTCTATTTCTTCTTTTATGTATTGTTGTACTTGATGTGACATATTATATTATATAATTATATAAATGATACCTTTTAGGTAACTGTAAAAATGTCAAATTTTACTGTTAAGTCTTTGGAGATGTCGCCTTAAATAAATGGCTTCAGTGTGTAGCTTGATTTAGTAAAAAGATAATTTATTATTTCTTTATAGTTTTAATATAGAAAAATCTGGTTGAACCTTATTCTACTAAAATTTTCAAATCAGCAAATAAGTAAGCTAATAAATTTGATTACTTACATGGATATACTAATTTAAAGTTTTTATCGATAAATTTGTATGCGTATTGTTAATTTTACATTGAATAATTGTTGAAATCTTTTATCTTGAAAGTATTAAATTTTTATGTGAGCAACATAGAGGTCAAATATTACAAAAAGAAAGTATTGACAATTAAAACAAGACAGTAAATTCTTTTTTCTAATAAAAGTATGTATAATAGTTAAAATCGTAAATACACATGCATAATAAAATTATCAGCATTAAGATAAAAACCGTCAAAAACAATTATTGACCCATGTAGAAGTGTAGGTTAATTTAATTGCTAAAAACAATTACGTGTGGCAGTTTATAACTATCAGAACCTACATTTTTAACGGCCATAAAATTCGTCTGTTTTGTATATTCATAAATTAGCTTCATTTTTATAAAATCTTACATACTTTTTTTTTATTTTAATATTAAATTGTTAAAAATAAATTTTCAATGATTTTGTAAATAAGGTTGGACTTGTAAGTAAATTGAATCAAATCTTTAAAAGAAAGTTTTTGATAACTATGAACAGATAAACTTTGAGTAGTGTACTTCTAAGCAAAGGTTAGACTTAGGTATAGTAAAATTTATTTTACTTTATTTTTTTATTTCATTATTAGTTTCATCCTTGTCATAGACGGTCCTAACCTAAGGTGTATGTAACTACACTTTCTCATTTTTTAAAAATTATAAAAATAATATTTTAATAGAAAATTATGAGTAATTTTTTTATATCTTACCTTTCTTCACACATTTAAGACCATTTATTTTAGTTTTTACAGTCACTTCATACTCTGTTAGCACTCCACTTCACCCACACTTAAAAGAAGTTGAGTTAACATGGTTTACTAATATAGTTTTATTATCAAATGATTTAATTTTTATAACAAAGTTGTTTTCTTTTCTATTTTTTCTTTTATATAAAATAAGCAGAGAGTACTGACTTTTTTTAAAAGTGACATAAATTTACTAATTATTTAGTTTACTCAAATATCATGTTTTACTATTCTTGCGAAATTGTTGGGAAATCGGTTGGTTTGGTGAGGACAACTTATCAATAATATTTTTGGATTTTGTTTAAAAATTACTAAGAGACATTGGTTATAAGCCAGCCGATTTCTCAACAGCATTTTTCAAAATTTAACAATTTTTTTACAACTTTAAATAATTAAAAATCATTCGAAAAAATTTACATGCTTTTAAAATGATTATAATGTGTTGATCAGTTCTTGTTTTTGAACTTCTTTTAATAATTTTTTGTAAATAATTGTTAGTATATGTGTGTGGATATATAATCTTCGAGTGAATGTATAAAATTACGTAAATATTAAATAAAAATAGTACTTTTTTTAACAGTAGTGTAAAATATTAAATTTTAGTTATTTAATAACACTAATTTAAAAAATAATATCCCATATTAAACATCACTATTAATCTACATTTCAAAATATAACAATTATATATCATTGCATGAAAATATACATACAAAAGAGGTGAAAAATAAATACAAAACACATAAGGTATCAAACCAAATTTATGATGAGAATCACACTTTTACACAAGAATTAAACAAAACAAAAATTAAGTAGTTGATACTTATTTAAAAAAAGAACTCTAAACAAATAATAGGAGATAGAATATAAACTAAAAATTCAGTCTATTATCAATCTCAAAATTAGTAAGACTATCAACACAACGATGGTCTACATGATAAATGTGAGAGGTTTTGAAGTCATCCATATCATTACAACTTTTAATGCATTTCATTCATTCTTCTTCTCTAGCCCAAGTGACAGAATGTGTAAAAGAAAAAATTTTGTGGACAAAGGTAGAGACACATTCTAACCACAAGCTCACGAGATTTTTAAAGCCAAAATAACACCCTAGCCTCCATATAAAGGGTTTATTAACATCAAGATAAAAAGATAAATTGTCAATTTATTCACCACAACTTCCTTTAAAAATGCAACAACAGACCTGGGCATCCTCTAATAGCTCTGTTAGTATTGATTTTAACCCATCAAACATCATGAATCTTCCAATGATTTGCAAAGGCCTAGTTTCTTTCCGAGTCCTTATTTGTATATTAAAGAACTTCAAAATAGTAAAGTCAGCAATATCATTATTCATATATTTTTTCTAGAAGAATTACCTGACAGTTTGATTCACCATTTAATTATATGTATGGTTAAATTTAAATTCACTTGAAATCTACCATGATTTCTGATTCTTTCAAAAAAGTACTACATACAACTTTAAGAAATTGAAAAATATCATTAGGAGATAAAAAAGAAAAAACTTATTAAAGTGAGGACCATATTGTAAGAGCAAAGCTGCACTAAAAAAATATGCAAAGTACTCTCCTCTTGCTACTTACACAAAAAACACATCAAGCATATAGTAATGCATTTAAATTGAACATTCTTATCCAAGAAAATTCTATTATGTAATAACTTCCATTAAAGAAGAATTTTACCAGGTAATATGAAATTCATCCAAATTAAACCTTCCCAATCTTAGGAATTATGAGAATTAAAAAAAAAAGACTTTTTATTAAGGATACCAGAATCATACAAATTCTAATAAATTATAAGATAACTCAATGAGAATCAAAGTTTAAAGATTATCCAACCCTAATGGTTTGAAAAGTATTATTTTAATTTAATATTTGACTTATACTATTAAATAATAAAAGAAAATTATTTAATTTCATAATTTTATGTATTTACTAAAAAATATAGTAAATTAAATAAACATAACCAGATACCAACTATTAACCAAACTCATCTAAATTTATTATAAAATTAAAAATAAAAGCTTATTGACAAATATCAAATTTGATTATTTAAAATTGTTGGTAAAAATTTGTTAAAAAATGATATATCATTGTAATTTTAAAAATATAGAAATTCTCTGGTAGAAAAATTGCTTTTCATCGGTAAATCAATGTCAACAAAAAAAAAAAGGTGTAAACGAGATTTCACATGATTATACTTAAGTTTGAAAATGAAAAAAATTACTTAAAAGGTATATAATTTTAGTAATAACAAATAATATTATGTTTTGGTATATTTAAGGATTTATATATATAAAACAGATATAAAAGTATTTAAAAGTAAGGATACAATACTAAGTATGATTGAAGCACATACAAAGTTTAATAAAATACAAAATATTATATAAAATACTAGGCAAAGTCTTATTGAAGTACTAGATGAAGTATGCATAAAGTACCATCCATATATGCATAATGGATGCATAAAAAGAGTAGATGTTTACATGAAGACATAAAATAACAAAACATTATTATGTTGTTGGATCAAGTGTATACCATTAGATCAAAAGTCATAGTTGATAGCTAGGATGTAAATTTTTACACTTAAGAGCGCAATAGGTCAAACTCTACGATTTGTAAGTCAAACTCTACGATTTGATTGTGATTTTACCCACATAACCTTCACAATGAGAAAATTAACTTCACCTTCAACATATTATATTTAAGAGAGTAAATGAAGTATGACCTTGTGAAGACAATATGTAATATGAAACGAATAAATGAAGTTTTACACATGAACAACATAAAAAAACATTGATAGAGTCACGGTTGACCTAAAGGCAACCTAATTTTTTATTGGCACAAGCCATGAGCCATTTGAGTATGTATTCTAAATTTGGTATCATTAGAACAACAAAGAAGATTTAGATAAAAAGTTGTCATTTTCACAACACTTTCAGTGAAAAAACAAAATATGTCAACATAAAGTGAAGTATGTTTTGAAAAGACTCTAACATAAGGATAAGTGAAAGCACACAAAATACAGTAATTCATGTAGGATGTCAATAAAAGAAAGTGTTCCCATGCAAAACCAACTAATGAACAAATGAAAAAGTAGAAAGAAAGAGTTTTATTGAGAAATAACTTTGTAAAGGGAAGAGAACTTATCTCTTACGGTGTGTTTGATTCCACTCTTACGGTGTGTTTAATTCTACGGAGAGAAAAGGCAGATCAAAGAAGAAAGTTGGATTTGCAATAAATAAAATATTAATTGAAAATGACTTTCAAGAAAAAGATGTTTGAATAGTATTTCTTTGCTCGTTTGCAAAAATTAGCGAAGAAGCAAAAATTTATTGTATTTTTTAATATAATTAATTTAATAATATTAATATATATACTTATATTGTAATAAAATAAATATCATTAATCATAAATTAATAATAATAATAATAGAATATTAATAAAAAATAAGAAATGATAAATTATAAAGTAATAATAAAGATAAGATAATCATAAAAACAAAATATCAATAATATAATTATTAAAAACTATAAATAATAATAAATTATAAATAATAATTATAATAATAAAAATATAAAATGATAAGAAAACTAATAATAATAATCAAAGTTATAAAATAACAATATTAATAGTTTAGTTTTTTATTTTAATTTTAATTTTAAAATAATTCATACTTTATATTTTCTTTAATTAAAATAATAATAATTTATCAATCATACCTAATAAATTAATTATATTAATCTTCAATTAATTTTAACTATACTTTTATTTATTAAAAAAATTATTTTATCAACTACACCTATCACATCACTCACCAACTTTTATAAACTTTTTCTTATTTTTTCACCATTTTTCTCTTAATCCAAATAACAAAACTTTTCACACACATATCCAAACAAACCCTTAAAGAGATAAGTTGCATAAGATAAATATCTATGAACATTTAATGCTAAAGATTAAATATCTATGAACATTTAAGTTGTAAAAGAACTAAGTGGACTCCACTTGTTGCCACATAAACTTTTATCTCACCACTTAGGTCATACAAAGCAAAATTAAATTTTTAAAATCTAATTAAATCATAATTATACAATTGAAATTAAACCACACAAATCTAATTAAATCATAATTATACAATTGAAATTAAATCACAAGTAATGATTACCAACTGTGTATATAAGTTGAGAACATGAGATTATAGAAAATACACAAAAACTAAAATAAAAATACTTAAGAAAAAGTTTGAGAGAAAGAAAGAAAATTCTCCTTCAAACTTTCAAGATATGAGAAATAACTGATATCTAGCTGAGTTCATTTCTTTTAAAAAACTGGGTGCATTATATGAATTTAAAGTGAAGAGAGAGAGAGATCTTCCTAAATCATGAACACACCAACCACCTCCTCAGAAACCCCTATCAGTCTTTCTTCAAAGATTAGTATCCCAGACTCCTGTAAAAAGACCCTTTCCTCTAAAATAGGAAACCTTATAGAATATCAGCATATCCCAGAAGAATCTCAAATCGACCATGCTTTACCACCACTTCTAAGCCCATATAATGTTTTTTGACGAAATAAATCAGAATTCCCATGGATCTCTTCCATCAAGAAGTTGATCTCTACACCACGAAAAGGAAGCCGGGAATACATCCAAAGTTCCCGAATGGACCAGGTGGCACTTCATGCTACTAGTGTAGAACAGTACGTAGATCTAGAAATAAGCAAAGAGCTTATAAAGCAATGGATAGCTCTAGACTACGTGGCCCTTCATCTTGGAGCAGTCAGACTGATGTTGACCCTCCACGGAAGAAAAGGACTCCCAGTAACTGCCAGAGTCACACTACTGGACTCCACCTATCAACAGTATGAACAAGCTGTGATAGGAACGGTACTAACAACACTCAACGCTGGAAGTGCAGTCCTTACCATTTTCCCAAACTTTAATGTTCAGTTGAAAGACCCCACTCTTCCCAACAGATTCAAGGTACAAGTACAACTTGTAGGAGCACCACAGGAAGAAACCGCTCTTTCAGCAACACTCCACCACCAAATAATCTACAGGATTCAAGATCATTGTTTTGATCTTCCTGGAGAAAAAGAATTTGCAGGAAACGCTCTGATGGTCTTAGCTGTAGAAGACCAGGAAATTCCCACAATAATCCAAGTTCCTAGACAGATTCCTAGAGAAGATCTCAGACAGCTTATCCCAACTGAGTGGATAAGCAATTATGAGAACTTCAAGAAAAAGGAAAAACCCCTGATATCTACAGAGGCTACTTTCAGAAGAAACTCCGTTGACGGTAGTGTCAAAACTACGTTCAAATGGAGAAATGAAGATTCCAGTGGAACTCCTCCTGTTTTCCACACCATGATGATCACTCTTGGAGACAAAGAAAGAAAGATCCCAG
>Ga0209700_103945_pt1 | contig 27589 bp, 14 predicted proteins | sample SiratroredBW_FD_187528 | JGI IMG/M metagenome (GOLD analysis project Ga0209700, IMG submission 187528) | Root nodule microbial communities of legume samples collected from California, USA - Siratro red BW (SPAdes) (version 2) | ecosystem: Host-associated > Plants > Roots > Nodule | place: USA... | reverse complement strand
TATATATTTATTTTATATATATATATATATATATATATATATATATATTATTTTATTATTATAGAACATTTTATTAATAAATATAAGTTTTAAATGAGAGTGAAGAGTTAAGAGTGATGTCAAATTATCTTTTTCCTTAAGTAAAATATAGTTTAACTTAATTACGGTACATGTCCTCAATCAAGATGATTAATACCAAGAATACATAATTGATTTCAGCTAAGATAGATTATGTTACCCTTCCTAGGGGATGTAGTCCATAAACATTTTGTTACACATTAGGGACTATGAAGCACCAAAATGTTGTTTTCATTCTTTCACTGTGTTTCTCTAGTATCTCTATTTTGGGGCTTAGGAATCATACCTGCCTACCAGTTGCTACCAAGCTCTTTATTTGTAGCTCTGAATTTTTAAATCCCTTTCTTTTCTAACCTCTTACAGAAGACCTGCCTCAAACTCACTAACATCAGCAACATAAACAATGGGAAGCATATATAGAATTTATTCCCCCTTTGAGTTACTCTCATTATACCTAATTGGTCGACACAATAAATTTCATAATCTAAGTCAAAACAAAACTCATGTCTCTTACATCCACAAACATTCAACTATGTACTTTAACATATTAGTTTGAAGGTCAAGAATCAAGACATGTTTGGACAGCAAATATTAAACACGAAAGGCCAAATATATTTTCTTCTTTTGTTGTTTGAGTGAAAAATGAAAATACCCTCTAACTAACTCATTGAACAATTTCAAACAAGGGATTAATTAATTTAATTATAGTCACCAGTTTAATGAATATTATGGACCATTGTACAGCCAAGTTTAGAAGAATTAGAAAGTCCCAATTAATAATCCATTAAAAAGTTTCTGTTTATCTTGAGTTTGTCACTCAGTATACATTTAATATCTTTTATTTCGTGGAAACAATCAAAACATCATCTTGCAAGGAATCGTAAGCTGGGGAATATTGAAATGGAATACATCCACCGGTTACCGGTTATGTTAGTAAGAGGATCGGCGATTAGGTTTTATTTTTCTTCTCTTACAAGGATTTCCACAAACCTGTAGCTAACTTTTCAAACTTTACCTTGCGAGTTTTCTTATATGATAAAAATAAAATAGAAAAATTATACTTTAACAACTCCTTTCATAAATTACTTTCATTTGATATTTGCTTTATTCAACAAAATACGGATCTCACTATCAATAAGTGATTTCAATTGATTTTTTTTTCAAGAGATATTGCGTGTTTGTGTGTGTTTTCATTTGCCTGATAAGATGGTAAAAGAAAAAGAAATGAAAGACTATAACACTACATGTAAATAATTAAAATTGAGATTATGATTAGGATGATGAAAGATTCATAAGATTGTAAATAATGAAATTGAAGCACCTATTATAAATTTTACTTTCTATATAATTGTGTTGCTATGATGACTTGAATGTAATGTGAGTGTGATTTTTTTAAATTTCATAAGGAGACTTGGATGTGTGTAGATGTGATTTTTAAATTTCATGAGAGAAAGAGATAAGTGAGAAATGTCTTAATTGAATCTTATTTTATAAAATTGAAAGTCATTTTCTTAAGAAAATCATATGTATAGTAGAAAACACTCTTAATTTTTAATTTGATTTAAATATTTGTTTTAAATAAAATTGAATACATAAAAAAGTAAACTACAAGATTAAAAATACAATGTAAAATTTAATTACATTAATGTGATGGCACATTAATTTCAAGTAGGTGGTGTGATGGTTGATAACACATAACAAAGATGAATTTTGATAGCTTTAAGATAAGCAGTTGGTTGGTGCAGTTAAAAATCTGAAATAAATTGCAATCCACACTTTCCAAGAGCAGTTAAAAATCGAAGACCCAGATTCACTATAATACATCACATGTCAACCAATTTTGTTTTTAAAACCACACCTCGAAGACCCAGATTGACTATGCCGACTTGAATCAGATGCAACACAAAAGATTTTAAAGATTTTATTGATTTTATTTTATTTTATTTTATTTTAACCCAATAGGAAATGAAACGTCGAAAATGGTAACCATACCATGTAGGTTAGATTTTAACACAGCATGGACCTAACCTCTCTCTTTGCATACTATAAAGCCTTGGTCATGACAGCAAAACAAAAACCGTTTCAAAAACATTTAATTCAAACAAACATTCAAATTATCAATCAATACAGTTTAAAGAATGGAAAGCATAAAAAGCAAATTGTTCAATTTGAAACTTTAAAATGCATAGTAATAATCATAATAATGTATAGAAAGGAAAAGAACACATAAAATGGTAAGAATAGAACTTATAGAGAAACAAACAGATTGGTTTTATTTAGTTCACCAACACCCAAGGAAACCAGTCACATGCTAGAAAGCACATTATTTTTTTTATCACAGAGATAAATCTAAGAAAAGGCTGAGAATTTGAGATAAAAATCTTGAAACAGAGGTCTTACATTGTAGAACCAGGTTGTTTCTTTACAATATTAGTGATACCTGAAACAACCAAGATTGGGTTAGGTTAAAGTGAAGGAGAGAGTAATGCAATATAGTTCACCAATGGCCACTACAGAAGGACCACAATCCCTCCATCATGCCCAATGACATGAATTGTCAATCAATATTGCAAAGAAAGGATTTTACTCTAAGAAAAGATGGGAAAGACATTTCATTGCCAAATACACAATCAACCGCTCAACCTAAATCCATTGTCTATGAATTGATCCGATTAGGGATGTGAAACATAAGTCAATCAAGTTCAAAACCCATTGTGAAAGTGTAAAACAGAAGCACCAAGAAGCTCAACCATCATTGATTCATTCGCCTTGATAGAGCAAAAATAATAGCAAGAACTGTGTATGTGACTAAAATAATTTTCATTTCATTGCCCATGCATCTACATCAGCACTTGCTTTTGCATACCGAATCAATCGAGGTCTTAAAAGCCACTTCCAACCTCAATCCCTACTTATTCATCTTTCATAAACATCATAATCTCGTTCTCTCATTCTACTTCCAGAGCAATGATCTAAACAAATTCATCATCTCCTAACTAGTAACCTAAACTAGTTTACCAAACTAGGAAAACCTTAATCGAATTGAATTCCTCAATTCTTACACTTCTCCCCTCAAAAACTTCCAAAAATTAGAAATCCTAACCTAAAATTCCGCTAAGAAGTAAAAATCTCCTCTTCTCCACAACATTCCACCCAACAACACCAACACAATGACAAAAATTGTTAAAAAATAAATAAATTAATTTTATAATGTGATTCATGTAAATATAATTAATTTAATAAAATAAAAGACATATTAGTTAATATGAGAAGTAAAAAAAACAAAAAAAAACAAGGGTTTTGTTTTCACAGTGAAGGAAAGTCACTCTTGTTCAAATATACGATTCCCCATATATGATAATATTGATAGAAAATTACAGAATAAATATTCTGAATAATGAATTTAGTCATTGTGTTAAAATATTGAGAGTCATAATCCAATAGAAGAATCACATACCTGAATCCATGGATGAAGATGAAACACGCGATAGGGTTATGATCTTCCTCAACCAAAATCTTTCTTATTCCTCTTGCTAGACTTTAGAGTGACTCTTTTGATGGGGTAAGAGACCACAAAGTTTGTGATTTTGGTATATTTGGGACCAACCCCTTACCTCCCTATTATTCTTATAACCGCTCAGAAGAAACGATTCCCATTAAACCATTAAACCAATTACTCTGAGAAATTAAGGAGGTCATTAAAACTCTATTAAATGACTCATTAAAACCATCTTAATGACGAACGATTTTGAACGTTAAGGAAATCAAAGCTAATATGATTATATATATAAATATATAGCCTACAATTTAGACTAAGGAAATATAATTTCCTAACAATCTCCCACTTGGGCTATATATATATTATCCTGAAATAATCATATCACAAAATAAACTAAAAGTGCACATATTGAATGCTATTTATCCTTAACTACTTAAACAATCTGGTCCATCTCATATACCAATAATCGAATTACCACAGCTTTCATCACATTAAATTTACAATTGAACCACGATGATTACCATACAAATATACTCAACGACATATATCAAGTCTTAATGAGCAACATGAAAATCACATCTCATGCATGTTTATTTCCAACTGGTCCTACTTTAAAATCTTCATTAAGATTTATCCAAAATTTGCAATATTAACATTGCAAACAACATAATGTAAATCATCAACCTTTATTCTGCAGAAAATTAAATAATATAATGTATAACATAAAATATATAAAGTATACAAAATAACCCCACTAAACCATGTTATCATCAACAATGGTACCTATATGAGCAATATGCTCATGAAAGACTTCAGGGATCAATCCTTCGATTAGTGGATCTGCTAGCATAAACTTTGTTCCTATATGTTCTATAGGAATCTATTTTTCTTGAACTCTCTCCTTAACAACCCAAAATTTAATATTTTGACTTTATTGAGCTCTTGTTGTTGTTGGAGTAAAGTACTACTGAATTATTGTCACAATAAATCTTCAATGGCTTTTTAATGCCATCTACCACACGAAGCCTGGTGACAAAGTTTTGTAACCATATGCCATGGTTAGATGCCTCATGCTCAAGTATCTGCCTAGAACTCCCACTATAAATATGGTATCAGGACGTGTGCAGACTTGAGCATACATTAAGTTCCCTATTGTTGATCCATAAGGTTTATCATTCATTATTGTCCTTTCAAGATCATTTTGGGACACTGTTTGAGACTAAACTTGTCTCCTTTAGCCATGGTTGTTCGACATACAAGATTAGGAATACATATTTACTCCCACTGAACTTGTAGTATACACAATCATTAACAATATTTGCCTCAAAGCCATATGAGGTAATAACCTGATAAAACTTGTAATACCATTGACGGGAAGCATGTTTGAGACCGTAGATGAATTTCTTTAATTTGCAAACCATAGACTTTGAATTACCTGACACAAAGTTTTCTGGTTGCACCATATAAATTGTCTCATCAATGTCTCCATTAAGAAATGTCATCTTAATATCCATCTAATGTAACTTTAAATCAAAATGAGCTATTAATGCCATTATTGTTCTAAAGAATTTTTATTTTTTTTTTAAGATACTGGAGAAAGGGTTTCTTTATAATCTATGCCTTCTCTTTAAGTAAAGCCCTTAGCGACTAGACGAGCTTTATATCTTTCAATATTACCTATAGAATCCCATTTAGTTTTAAATATACATTTACAACCAATGGGTTTCACCCCTTCAGGTAATTCTACTAGATCCCAAACGTCATTGTCTCTCATAGATTTAATCTCTTCCTCCATGGCACCAATCCACTTTTGAGAATTAGAACTTTCCATGGCTTCACAGAAGTTGATTGGGTCATCTTCTGTTAAACTAATGTCATCCTCATGTTTTTGGAGGTACACAAGGTATTCATCCGAAATAACACTTCTCCTTTTTCTTGTAGATCTTCTTAATGACACTTCTTGAGGTTGTTGAGTTTGTTCTATATGTTATATTTGAGGAGGATTCTCATTATTGCCTTATTCTATAACTGTGTCCTAACTAATAATAAGTATGAATACCTGATCATTATCAATAACAGATTCCTCATCAAAAACAACATTCCTAATGTTTCCTTCCCCTCCAAACTCAACATCTTCGAGAAAAATTGCATTTCCCGTTTCAAAAATTGATCTTGATGTAGGATCATAAAACTTGTATCCTCGTGAGTGTTCAACATAACCAACAAAATAGCAGCTAACTGTCCTTAAGTCCAGTTTTCTTACATGCAGCTTATAAGGTCGTGCCTCAGCTGGACATCCCCGAATGTGTAAATGTTTTAGGCTAGGCCTTTTATTAGTCTAGAGTTCATAAGGGGTTTCGTTAACTGCTTTGCTTGGTACCCTATTAAGGATGTACACTACAGTCTTTAAAGCTTCTCCCCAAAGTGATTCAGGCAAGGTGGAATGACTGATCATACTTCTCACCATATCCTTAAGAGTCTGGTTCGTTCGTTCTGCAACACCATTAATACTGGGTTTGCCAGGCATGGTGTATTGCGGACTCTTTTAGAAAAAAAAGCGCAAAAGGTCCTGGACGTTGTTCTCCTAATCCATCATATCTTCCATATTATTCACCACCACGGTCAAATTTGACAGCTTTAATTTTTCTTTCTAAGTTGGAGTTCAACTTCAGCTTTGAAAGACTTAAAAAATGTCCAAGGATAGGGACTTCTCTTGAATTAAATATAAGTACCTATAATGAAAGTAATCGTCTATAAATGTGATAAAATATTGTTGTCCATTCCATGAAGCAGTAGGAAACAAACCACATATATCAATATGTATTAGTTCTAAGACATCTTTAGCTCTCTCTGCGCTTAGTTTTCTTTCATTTGTTCTTTTCCCCTTGATACATTCAATACAGATTTGAAAATCCTTTAAATCTAGGGGTTCAAGAATTTCATCCACCTTAAGCCTCTGAATTCTCTATTTAGAGATGTGGCCTAAACGCTTATGCCATAATGAGGCAGAATTCTCATTTAATGTTTTTGTTTTGTACCTCTTGAACTTGTTTGCAGTATTTCATTGTAGAAATTTAAATCAAGCTTATACAGATTATCAATTAAAAAACCGAAACAAATAATATTTGAGTTTCGGAAGAGACTAACTTTATTATTTCCGAAAGAACAATGATAACCAGATTTGTCCAAACGAGAAACAAAAACTAAATTCCGTCTAAAAGACGGTACATAAAACGTCTCAAATAAATCCAAAAACAATCCAGTTTTAAAGCATAATCTGAAGGTTCCTATAGCTTCCACTGCAACTTTATTGCCATCCGCCACATAGATGAATCTTTCAGCATCACTTGGTGGTCGACTCCACAGGCAACCCTGCATAGTAACACTTATATGAATAGTAGCACAAGAATCTACCCTCCAAGTGTCCATAGCTGCAAAACTTAAATTAACTTTAAAACAAACAAAAGTAAGAATCATACCCTTCTTTGCTCGCCAAGCGGCATATTTGGTACAATCCTTTTTAACGTGTCCTGTCTTCTTGCAGAAGAAATATGTTAAAACATCATTTTGTTTCTTTGTCTTTCTCTACTAAGAAGGTGTAACCGCAGTAGCCTCACACTTTCTTTTATGCTGATAGGACAAAACCATATAAGCACTTTCTTTATGTTCTCGCTATAACCTCTCTTCCTCTTGCACATTCAATGACCAAGTATCCTTTAGAGTATTATGACACTTTGAATTGCCCAAAGTGTGCAGGAAGAGAAATCAAAATCAAATGCACGAGTAAGTCCTCAGACAACTCTAACTTTAGTGCTTTCAATTTTAAAGCAAGATAGACATTTCCATAATGTACTCCCTTATGTTCCCTTTGCCTTTATACCTCATAGAGACAAGTTTGCTCAAAAGATTACTTGCCTTTGTCTTTTCATTTTTGGCAAATAATTGTTGAACGTCCTCTAGGAATTTTTTTAGCATTGCTATCTTCAGTAATAGAGTCCCGAAATGCTTCAGGAATAGAGCATTTCATAATCATTACACTCATTCGATTGGATCGCTCCCATTTCTCTATTTTAGCCTTATTAGCATTTTTTTCAGTAGCAATGGGTTTGTCCTGCCGAAGAGCTATGTCCAAATCCATACAACCAAGGACATCTCTACGCTATCTTTCCAAACATTGAAGTTTGTACCATTTAGCATAGGGATGCTGCTAAATTGAGCAGAAACATTAGCAGCTGAAGCTGAAGCAACAACAACTGTATCCATCAAAAATATTATTAGCAAGAATAATGGGAAAATTCATACTGAAATACCTAGAACAGCATTAATTCTTAATCTTTGGATAGAAAATTAACTGTAAGTGGTACTCTCATTGCAGTAATCAAATATTGTAAAAAAATCCTGTCAAACATTAAGCCTTTCTTTGGACCAACTCAATGTTCACATAGAAACTTGAGAATCTGCAACCTATTTATTTACTGTATACATTTTTTATCATTTGGCCAAACAATAATCTTCCTTTGGGCTGACTAGTGCTCACATAATTAGTTAAAAAATAAATAAATATATAAACTGAAGGTTCAATGTTTATTATTTGGCCAAACAATAAACTTCCTTTGGGTCGTTTATTATCCACATAAATAATAAGCATTACAAAAGAAAACTTCAATGTTTATTATTTGGCCAGACAACAAACTTCCTTTGGGCCGTTTATTTTCCGCATAAATAATAAGTTTTACAAAATAAAACTTTAATGTTTATTATTTGGCCAGACAACAAACTTTCTTTGGGTCGTTTATTATCCACATAAATAATAAGCTTTACAAAATAAAACTTTAATATTTATTATTTGGCCAGACAACAAACTTCCTTTGGGTTGTTTATTATCCGCATAAATAATAAGCTTTACAAAATAAAACTTTAATGTTTATTATTTGGCCAGACAACAAACTTCCTTTGGATCGTTTATTATCCGTATAAATAATAAACTTTACAAAATAAAACTTTAATATTTATTATTTGGCCAGACAACAAACTTCCTTTGGGTCATTTATTATCTGCATAAATAATAAGCATTAAAAAAAATTGCATATGAGCAGCAGATATAATAATAGAAATAAATACCTGGATCTGTGAATCGTATTAAAGGTCGAAAAATATTACATATGCTTTTCAAGGCAATTAACCAGCGGAATTATTATGTATATCATACCAGCAATTCATATGAATTACTAAAATTGCAACATACAGAAACCAAGGTCACAATACAACAAAACAAATTATATAAGATAAGTCGAAAGGCATAAACATCAAATAGAATTATGTGCGTTTATTCTTTAATTCCAAAACAGGTATAACAACAACATAATTTAATCCAATGATAAAACTTTATTCCCAATAATTTAACATGAAGGAGGCTCTGATACCACTTGATAGAAAATTACAGAATAAATATTTTGAATAATGAATTTAGCTATCATGTTAAAATATTGAGAGTCATAATCCAATAGAAGAATCACATACCTGAATCCATGGATGAAGATGAAACACGTGATAGGGTTATGATCTTCCTCAACCAAAATCTTCCTTATTTCTCTTGCTAGACTTTAGAGTGACTCTTTTGATGGGGTAAGAGACGACAAAGTTTGTGATTTTGGTATATTTGGGGACCAACCCCTTACCTCCCTATTATTCTTATAACCTCTTAGAAAAAATGATTCCCATTAAACCAATTACTCTGAGAAATTAAGGAAGTCATTAAAACTCTATTAAATGACTCATTAAAACCATCTTAATGACGAACGGCTTTTAACAACTAATATGATTATATATATAGCCTACAATTAGATTAAGGAAATATAATTTTCTAACAAATATTTTTGCAATTTATTGAACGCTAATTTAAAAATTATAAATTTGTATAAAGAATTTTTCTAATAAAATTACCGAGAAATCAAATTTTTGAAAGTGCAAAATCTGTGGCCACATTCCTCCTGGCCGTTAGAGAACATGTATCCTCCCCAATTGATTGAAAGATAATATTTTGCTTTATGAATGCATTTACGCTCCTGCCCTTTTTGTTGTGGTTTGGGCGAGCCAATTGATTGAGAGAATTGATCCTTCACAAGTGAAATGTCGCAGGACATCTCTTGGCCCTTCGCCATTTTATTTGTTTTCTATTGGACAATTTATTTTTCTTCCACCAAAAGGAAAAGATAGTAAACACATGTGGATCCCAACCTTGACGTATTAAAGAAATTTTGGAGATTTAGTCTAAGGATGGATCTGCATCAAGTTTTTGTATGTGAGAGGAAAGAAATGGGTTACTAGACCTCTACTTAAATTATAGAAGTCACACCTTTCGATTTCTTTCCGGGTCCAGTGGGTACTCTTGATATGATTAGAAGAAAAATAAAGGGTTTTATGTGTTTTTCCCTGTGTTAAAGAAAATTAATTTTTGAGATTAATGATATGATAGATTTGTAATGATTAAGGTGATTAAATCTTTATATATTTTTTAATTTAAAATTAGTGATTTATTAATTATCCAAGAATGTTAAATTATAAATATTTGGTATATGGATTAATTGAAGTTTATTATTATAAGATATTTATGAATCTTCAAAAGATGTTTGATTGTTTTTTATCATTAATCAACATGACTTTTTGATATGAGTATGTACTATTAGTTTTATTTATATGTACGAAGATGCATTATTAGCTTTATTTAAATGACTAAAGATAATAAGTATTTTTAATTAATGTATATGTCTTATGAAATAATGTTGTTAATATTATTAACATCATTATATGTGGTGTATTAATGTATCACCCAAAGGAGAGAAGGAGAGAACATTAGTATTAGTATGCATAAAATGTATGACTCAAAGTATTAATGTTAGGTATGTCTTAATGTCTTAATTGTGGTATATGTTATTGTATCTTTACATATATATTGGCAAGTTATGTCTGTTTTAGTATTTGATTGGTTGAATTTATCTGATTGGATCCAACAAGTCCAATTTCACTTATGTGTGTTAGATATTGATATGACTCTTCAAGTTGAGAATATGTTGTTATTGTTGTTGCTATAACACCCTAAAAAATAACTTTAGACTAGAAATGATATAAGTAAAATAACGAATATTTTATTATTAAAGTGAAAAGTTTATATAGTTAAAAAGTTTAGTTTCATTTTATTATTAATATCAATTCTCTAGAAAAGTTCTTTTCTTTCTCTTTTGACTTCTTTCTAGAATTCTGGTCTCATCCTTTATGAGACTGATGGTTACAATTTATTGTTAGACTTATGACAATGTTTAGACTAGAACCCTCGATCAAAAGTTTAATTTGAATAAATTGAATTATGATCTTTTTTTCCTTGAGTTTGTAAGTTTTCCTTGTCCAATCAAAAGTTTAATTTGAATAAGTTGGATTCTGCTCTTTTTTTCCTTTAAGTCAATTTATAAGTTTTCTTTCAACCTAGATAGATTTCTATAAAATGTGAAGTTTTTATCCTCAAGACTATTCTTTTGAAAAATATATTTCTTTTGAAAAATATATTCTGTTAAATAATTATTGCTTTGAATTTATAAAATTTAATGGCTTTAGTGATGTTTATACTAATTTCGTAACTTTTTTATAAATTTTAAATAAAGTATATTTTTATCATACCTCTTCATTCTTTCTAGTAATCCTATACTATTATATGACATGAAACTCACATATCAAAGTGCAATGATTTTAAGTTGTGGTATTATGGGGCGTCCGTTGAAATGGAAAGTTTTGGAAGATACTACCAAAAACACATTGAGAAAATGAACCAGTAATAAAAGAGATTTAATGAACTTTAATTGTACGTTTCTTCACCCAAAATCTCATTAGGATAGTGATGTCTTTTGAGAGAAAATACATTTTATTATCTTTTGAAATGTTTCTCTTAAATTTTTATCCAGGTATTCATTTATAAAAATATTATTTACGTAATTAATATAATTTACTTAAGGAATGGGATCTTTTAATTGGGGATAACTAAATACTCAATAAATTGAAATTTAAATGTTTAGTGATTTTGATAGATGAATTAAAGAACTAAAATGATTAAATTAATTAGTACAAAATTTATAGATGAAAATGAACTCAGACCATTTAATTATTTCAGACTTTGATTTCGAATTTGATATATTTTTTGTGGTATCTTTGGTTTATAGTGCAAAAGGTGATAAGATTATTGTTGCTTGACGAATTGATATTTAGATTAAAAATTCTTGGCCATATATTTTTGTATTATTAATTATCTTTTAATAGTAAAAAATTTAGGATAAAACCTATTTGATACTTATTTAGTTTAACTTAGGAATATGTTAATATTTAATATAACTAATTATTGATGAGACACAATTTGCTCTTATATTTTGTTACAGTAGAAAAATGAAAATTTAAAGGAACACTATAGAAGAACGACATCTTATTTATTGATTAAGTAAAAATAACTTTTTCACAATATGATCTCAATTCGAGTAATAATATCGAAAATGTAACACCTAAATAAAATTTTGAGAAGAGAATTATAAAGAATGAACAAATATAATGAAGTCTTCATTGTGTTAGAAAAAACTGAGATTTTGTAGATGGGATGACGAAGGATTGTCAAAGATAGTGGAATGTAAGACAATGCAATCTATGTTGGTATTATGGATCTTGAGCATTATTGAACCTAGTTTGTGTTTTATATTTTCTTATATGAAGAGTGTTAAGGACAAGTGGGAAGATGTAAAGGAGAAAAATACACAAAGTAAGTTATGATGCACCAAACTATTTCAATTTATCGATTTTTTTTAGTTGGTGAGAAGAGGGACCTAAAATAGAATGGAAAAGGGATACCCGAAACAAGGTAGATGAACAAGTCGGGGTAAGATGACAAAGAGGGGGAAGTGTTCATGCTACTATTGTATAAACTAATATAATGGGGAGCACAAGCACAATCTTCTCCAATGCAAATAAGAGTGTTTCTTACTAAATTGACCACTAAATAATGACAAATATTGGTGGAAATGTTGAATATTCACAAGAAACACTCAAATGAGAAGATAACAAGTGAGTGTAGCATTATTATGTGGATATTTAACATGGGAGCATCTAATCATATGACACTAAATTTGAAGAGTATGTGTGAGTTGCATAATATTCAACATTGTTCCATTAGGTTCCTAAATGGATAAAACACTTTTGCAACCACAAAAGGAGATGTGGTGCTAGATGGGATCTAAAACTCATAAATATTCTATATTGAATTGTAACTCATTTATCCCAAGTTGACTTGGCCCGACTTGCACTCGATCTAACTTAACCTGATGTGATCCTCTTGTCCAAATCGAGCGACGTGGACCCAGGTTGACTTGGTCTAACCTAGGATAGGATCAACTTTGTTTGAAATGGACTTGGAATGACTTAGTCTGACTTGGGCTTCATTTGACTTGGACTTTGGTTGGCTCGATATGAACCCGAATCAACTCAACCCTATCCAGGCTCCATCTACTTGGCTCGAATTTGTCCTTGTTTGACTCAACCTGTAGTGGATTCATCTTCATTTCTCCTAACATGATCTTAACTCGACTCAACCTAATATGGACTTGGCCTAACTCAACCCATATGACTTAAGTCCAACTAACCAACTTAACATCATCTAAGGCAAACTAATTTAATCTAGTTTAGATTTATCCTAGACTAACTTAGGTATTACCGTAACCCTACTTAACTAGGGTTTAACTTGGCCCAACCTAACTTGAATGTAACCTAACCTAACTTAAGTTTAGTATGATTTAATTTATCTTGCCTTAGACTCATGACTTACAATTTGACTTAATTCTATTTTACCTATATTTGGTATGACTTGATTTATCTTATCTTAGACTCATGACTTACAATTTGACTCAATTCTATTTTACCTAGATTTAGTTTGATTTAACTTTTAATAACTTAAATAGACTCATACTTATCATGATTTTGGATTCTAAAATTTCAGAAGAATTATCCAATTCATATCTAACCTTAATCTAATTAAATATATTAGACTTAAAATTTAAAAATATGAATTTGAATTTGAGATAAATTTATTAAAATAGAGTTAAGTTAATATAAATTTAGATAATTATGAATTAGCACTACAAGAAAAAAGTTATTTAGAAATCAATATTTAGCTACCAAATGAAATGGTTGCTAATTGTGACCAAAATAGTCACCAAATTAAATTTTAGTTGTTAAATAACTACAAAATAGAAGTAATGATTGAATTTAGTGACCAATTAAGTCAAATAATTGGTATCTAACTTTAGATACCAAAGTTTTAGTGACATATGCCATTGGATTCTAAATCAGTGTCTAACTTAATTAGATACCAATTTAGAATCTAATGATATAGGTCACTAAAACTTTGGTATCTAATGTTAGATATCAATTATTTGACTTAATTGGTCACTAAATTCAATCATTACTTTTATTTTGTAGTTATTTAGCAATCAAAATTTAATTTGATGACTATTTTAGTCACAATTAGTCACAATTAGTAACCATTTTATTTGGTAGCTAAAAATTGGTCTCTAGACAAATTTTTTCTTGTAATATAGGTTTACATATTTAGATTTTTTATTTTTTTTTTAGATACATGTTGATATTATAAGATTAGGATTGATAAGCATAATTCAAAAATTTCTTCGTACAACTATAACTATACTTTTTTACAATACCTAACCGAACTTAACAATTTTGAAATCAAATTTTTAGATTTAGTTATACAAACCTAAACCATTATTAATATTTATGTTTGTCGCGTGGGGAAGTTTTGTGAGGCCGTTGTGGATAGAGCTTGTTGAACCATTTTTGTTTATTTGGTTTAAGTGAGTTCTTAGTTTAAATGGATCAGAGTTGGCCCATTCGATTTGAGTGATAGGCCTCCCTACTAAGCAAGTTGGATCCAAGTACTTTTGTTTTTGGTTCTGCAACTAGGTTCATTTATGAATTAATTAAATTACCTAACCTATAACTGGCAGTAAAGTTTATACACAAACTATGTAACTACACTCTGAGAATACCTTTTCAAAGGCACTTTTTATCATGTGTCAATACATTATTAGACTACTTTAAAAAAATATGATTAAAAGTAAAAACAAAATTGCACTAATTAAATAAAGCCTACTGCTTTACACCCCCACAAAATAATATATTGTTAGAAAAGGGACATTTTTTATGCTATTTTACAGTGAGGATTTGCCTACTTCACTGATTTTTGGTTGAAAACAGCCAAATAAGAACTATAATTATCTCTAAGGGTCTTAATCATGTTCACCAAACCTAAACACGAAATCCACAATTGATCCAGCTGTTTCCCTCTGATTTTCTAGAAAATAATTTGGAAAGCAGAGAAGACAGATCACATAAACCTTTTTAGATTTTACTGATGGCAGTACATCATTAATGATAGGAATTTAGTTAAATTCAATTTCAAATATATTTTAAATATTTTAGTAACTCGTCTGTCAACAACTATAGTTGAGCGAAATTAGTCTCTCATATAAGATGTTAGGAAAATTGTCACAAACAAAAAATAATAACAACAAAATTGAGGGTCTGTTTAATAATTATAGTTTTTTTTTTCATTTATGATTAAATTCAATTTTGTCCAAGTCTTGTCCACTTGCATAATATTATCTTATTCATTGTTAAACTACGTGTTGTTAGATTCTAGTGATTACTAAGAAAGTAATTGAAAAAAATGAACAGTTTATTGACTTTTGGCTAACAAGCAAAACCTATACCTATACATGTTTCAATTAATTTCAAAGATTAGTTAACATGTCACTTTCTCCGACAAAACGCACATACCTTGTATAACATATGGCTATATGTTATAGTTTTTATGAGTATGGAGTAAAGTATGAAATAAAATAGTGGATCTAAATTTTGATGTGCATTAAAATTAACTTTTGGCTCAATCAACAACTAATTCCTTCTTTAATGAAAAGAATTATTAAAGGGAATATAATAATAATCTTCCACTAAAATATTTTTCCTGAGAAATGATTTAGACGCATCAACTTGTGTGTTCGAAATACAGTGTTCAAATTAGGCAGCAATTAAGGACCATGAAACCTTATCAAATCCAAATTTGGACAACGCAGAAAGAGCCTGAGACACATTAAATATAAATATCATAATACCGTATTTTTATATTGCTTAATTTTTTTCGTAACGGGAGAAATTCCAGCACAATGTGATTTATTATGTAAAGAAATACTGATTACTTGATTACGGTGCATTGAATTATTATAATTTTTAATACATACTAAATTTTGTTAATAAAAATACTATTTGTGATTTTATACGTGTAGGGTGATAAATAAATATAATAGGTTAAATTTTATTTTGAATATAATAAATCGCATAAAAATTCACGAAATTATTTGGATTCATCAAAAAGTTAATTAAAAATTAGATCTAATTCAATATATTTAATAAAAGTTAATTCAATTTATCCATTGATTTTCTTTATATATATATATATATATATATATATATATATATATATATATATATATATATGTATTCAATTAGTCCACAAAAATATATTTAATAAATAAATATAATTTTTTATTTGATATGGTTTTAAGATAGATGGATATCTAACCATGCAATCAATAATTAAATATAAAATGAAATAAAATTTAAAATTACATTTAAAAGTCAAAAATAAATTTTGTAAAACAAGTTTAAAAATATATTTAAAAACTTTAAAAAATTATAAAAACTTTGGTTGAATTTATTTTGATCTATTAAGTTTTAATGTAATGAATCATTAAAATTTTAAAAGTAATTAATGAATCTTAGACTATCAAGCAATAAATTCCATGTAATCTACCTTTTATATTTTAATAATAGATAAACTTATTTACAAATAGATAATAGAGAAATAGAGAAATAAAATATTTTGTCATCCTTATTTGCGTTGAAGTAAAAAATTCCTTTTACTAACTAACTGTCACTAGAATAGTTAAATCAAAAGTGTTTTTGGTAGTACAAGTGACCAAATTTTAGGCAGAACCTATAATTTGAACGTGTGGCGGTGGAACTACGGCGGTGGAACTCGTAGTTCATGTGCCTCAAACAAACTTTTTATCTACTTTGAAAGGTGGGTCGTAAAAGTGTACTAGCTTATGATAGAAATTAACTAAACTCACTCCAACAAATACTAATATTTTTTTTAATCCAATCCAACTTTCATCCATTCACTGACAAATTGAATTCATTTTGATATCTTTACATAAAAATACATAATATATTTTAGAAAACAAAATATAATAAGTTAATTATTAATTAAAATTAATTATTAATACACTTTAATAACTTTATAATCTATATATAACTACTATAATCCTAACTATTAATCTCTAATTTATAATTATATTTATCATTTTAGAGGAGCAAAGTTATTTTATATTTTGCTTAAAATTTATAAATGAAGTTAATCTCACTTATCAAAATGAAATTATATATTATTTCAAAATAAAATGTTTTAGTTCGTAAGATATTTGTTTTTATGCCTATGTCACGAGTACACAATTTTATCATTTTCTCCATTTTTAAATCATAACCTTTGTAACTTTTTTTTTATTTGTGTTTCATAATGATATTTTTTTCAATGTTTAAGTTATTTTCCTACAATACTCTAGGTATTATTTAGAGGATAAATTAATGTGGTTTTACTTCCGTTAAAAACATATACAATTAGAGTAAAATTGAATATATATTTTCGTTTAGACATTTAGTATTTTATAATATTAAAAGACTATTGTTTCGAAATTCAAAAAATACCATTGTCATAGTTTATTTCTGTCAAACATGACAATTTTAGTGGGATAATTTCCTCTACCCGCCTTCTACAAGATATAACTACTTGCACATACTTAAACACTTTTAAATAAAAAAACAAAATAGCTAATATATATATATTTTTAATAATTTTACTAGTTTAGCCAAGGGAAGATTGTTCCGCGGGCCATCTCAAAGACCGAATGTCGCGTTATGTTACGTCCTATAATATTTTTGTTAGAAAAGGAGACTTTTTTTAATGACATATTATATGTCGAGCAATGATACTCGTGAAAAAATTATCAAAAAGGTCACTAATACATTTCTTTATATTTTAATTTTTTTATTATTGAATGAAATTGCGCGTTTATTTTTTTCCGTAAACAAACGTGAAGTTTTATATAATAATAAATGTTATAAGCAAGAGTATAAAAAACAATTTGTACGTGTTTCTTTGATTTTTTTTATTAATAAATGTTCACTAGTAGGAAAGCACATTTGATAGTTTCGTGATGGTGCTATCGTTTAATTCAAAAATAATCAAATCTAACTGATATTTCTAAACATATATAGTTTTATGAACAAACATTTTTGAAATTACGTTTTATTTTGAAATTTTTATGACGGATGTAGTAGCACCATTTTTAATATTTCGTTACTAAATTTCTTACTGAACATCGGAATCTGATTCACAACGAAATTTTGGAGGAGACATTTTTTCACCATATATTTTTAATCATTTTTTCCCTATATATATTTTGTCATATGTTGTTACTAAATTTACTCTTGTACAGCGATATATAAGGTCAGTGAAACTGAACTTGAAATTTTAGCCTCCTATACCAGTGTCTTACAAATATGATTGACATGAATTATTTTACTAAACAAATTAGCTGAGAAGAAATGTAATTAAAAGATATTTTTGGATAAAAACGAATTGTATTATATAACCGTATAATGACGCTTATAGTAATGTAAACATGACTAAGAGCAGGTTGTGGTGTATGATTGGAGTGAAAACGGGTGGTCATGATTTCATCAGTTTCTCGTGATACCTTTTACTCCTTCACCTTCTTCAATTTTCAATTTTCAATTTTCACCATACAATATGTTTAACATATATAATAATCCCCATAAATTCTTTCATCCACAACTTCTGCCCTGTTACTCACGCCTCCACTTTGTAAACAATAATGCTACTCAACTTGTTCAAATTATTTTACAGGATCCATTTTAATATGAAGCTTATAGCTACAGTCTCTGTTTGAATTTGTGCACTGAAAACTCAGTACACAAATTAATCCTACTGTCAGAACATATAGTTCCCAGGAGACTCCGTTCAACCTTAATGGGTGGAAAATTCACTCCGGCGGGGTACTCAAAATCACTAATTATACCTGCCACGCTTTTGACTTTTAATTGGGATTTCAATATTATTTTGTATACAGTTAATAATAAAATAATAAAGATTGATGATCTTGACAGAAAATTTTCTCATCTCTCCCTATAAATGCTTTTTCCCAGTTACCAGTTTCTTCGCCTCAACATGACTTCTTTACAGTCACTCGTGGTGCTCCTTCTTGGGGTGGTGTTTGTCACTACCCCAGTGGTGGCTAACTTCAACATACCCATTTATGAACCTCCCCCAATAGAGATACCACCCATCTATGAACCTCCTCCAACTGAAAAACCACCGCCATTTTATAAACCCCCATTCTTCCATCCACCACTGTTCCACCCTCCATATCAGCAGCCACCACCACTGTTTCAACCCCCTCAAGAGAAACCACCACCAGAGTACCAGCCTCCTCATCAAAATCCACCACCAGAGTATCAACCACCTCATCAGAAACCTCCACCGGTGTACGAACCCCCTCATGAAAAGCCACCACCAGTGTTCAAACCTCCTCATCACAAACCACCACACGAGAAGCCGCCACCACAATATCAACCTCCCTACGAGAAGCCACCACCAGTGTATCAACCTCCTCACGAGAAGCCACCGCCGGTGTATCAACCTCCTCTCGTGAAGCCACCACCAGTGTACCAACCTCCTCACGTGAAGCCACCACCTGTGTATCAACCTCCTTACGGGAAGCCACCACCAGTGTGTCAACCTCCTCTCGTGAAGCCACCACCTGTGTATCAACCGCCTTACAAGAAGCCTCCACCAGTGTATCAACCTCCTCACGTGAAACCGCCACCAGTGTATCAACCTCCTCACGTGAAGCCACCACCAGTGTATGTACCTCCTATCGTGAAGCCACCACCGGTGTACGTACCTCCTATCGTGAAGCCACCACCGGTGTATGTACCTCCTATCGTGAAGCCACCACCGGTGTATCAACCTCCTCATGAGAAGCCACCACCGGTTTACGAACCTCCTCATGAGAAGCCACCACCAGTGTACCAACCCCCTTATGAGAAACCACCACCAGTGTACCAACCCCCATATGAAAAACCACCACCGGTGTTTCAACCTCCATATGAGAAGCCGCCACCACTATTTCCACCCCCTTATGAGAAACCGCCACCAGTGTTCGAACCTCCTTACAAGCCACCGGGTTGCAGTCCCCCACCCTATGGCCACTTTCCACCATCCAAGAAAAACTAATTACAAGTGGCGGCTGTGACGTGTTTTAGAGGGGTCGTTTGATGAAGTTTTGTTTTGTTTTGTTAGGGAAGCAGTTTTAAGGCTACAAGGTTCAATCTGCTCCTTCTGCATGCAACTGTTCTTAAAAATAAAGGCTGTATGCCTCTGCACAATAACTTCAATTTCCCTTTCAATAACGATATTGTAATGTCTATTATTTTAGTGGGTTCATCTATGTCAGCAATTAGTTTTTCTTTGGGCTATTAAATCTTCTGTCTTGGTTGAAAGAAGATTAAACATAGTTCTATGTATGAACCTCATATTCACCTAGGTTAATGCCAATGCAATGTGTGATGTTGTTTGGTATGTAGGTTGAAGAACTCACATGAAGATACTCTTTACTTTTTTCGTTTTCTTTCAATTTCATTTTATTGAAAAACTACTTATATGTACGTGGTTCTTAGATTTAGTTCAGATAAAGAAAGAAAATTGGTCCTCTATGTACGTATTTGTTAATAATAAATACTATTGTGTATCACCTTTCACTATATAATTAATATAAAATATTTATAAATTTTACTAATAGCTGATGTTTATTAAAGAAATTGATAAACTAAATTTTCATGAAATTTTTCTTTTAAAATAATATGTTTTTATTTTCAATGCAGAAAATAAAAATTTTCCTTTTATGCAGGGAAGTCAGGTTTTACCATCATATACGAAAATAAGTTGCTTGTGTATCATATTTACTCATATACACAAACACCTCATTTTCTACACTACACCCATTCAATACTAATAAAATCACATTTTTATTTTAAATTATAAAATAACTTGAAATGAACCAATAAAAAAGTAAAAATATAATTTTTTTAGGTATAGAAGGATGTAGGAAAATTGAAAAGCCTTACATTTAAAATTTTTCAACTCAAATGGGTGAGAGACAAATAAGTACTCTATTTATTATTTTACATAATTATTTATAATAGTTAGTTTTGGTTTTTTTTATAAAAAATGAGAACTTACCTAGTTTTTTTTTTTTAATTATAATATAATTTTAAGTGAGTTATCGATTACATTTTCTTATTTTAATATATATTTTTTGTTTCTATTATATTTTTTAGCAAAGAAAGATAGCATATATAAACTTTTTTTTGTCTCTATTATCATAAATAATTTTTCTTTAATATCTTAATTAAATCAAGAATATAATTAAAAAGGTATACTATTTTAAAAATTAAAAATATAACAAAAAAAAACATAAGCTGAACAAAAAGTATAAAACTCCACAAAATAAACTTGTATAAACATAGTGAAAATATTACAAATACACATATCTTATATCTTATATCTTATAGTAAATCCATTTTTAATATGCTTCAAAATATACAATTATACTAATTTAAAATTTAACACGTATTTACATCACATTATGTATAAGTTTTTTAAAAGAACCCTATAACTACTAAGGTTGCTTATGTATAACATTCTTCACAAGTTCATCTGTAATATCATCTGCTATCATGTAATCGATCATCATATATAGAGAACAAATATACAATCATAAACAATAAAGGGTAAGCTAAGTTAATAGTTTTAAAACAATCTTAAATAATCCAAATTAATCACATATCCCAAATAACACATAAACATATTAAATCATCTTTCATGCTCAATTTATTAACAAAATCTAATATATGACCATGACACACATAAACAAACTTATTACTTCTGGAAGACTAGTACATTGAATAGATCTCGAAGCTAAATTTAATACTTTTATACATATTAATTTTAAATGTTGGTAGAAACCTAGGTTAGAAGATTTGACTGTGAAATTGATGTATTCATTAGTGCTCAAAGATTTTAATTGCAAGTCTAATTTGGTTTTTCACTGTAATTTGATTGAGTTTGAGTGTTATGATGATAACAAGTTGTAGAAATTAATGAATTGGATCTTATACCTATAGAATATGATGTGAATGAAACTTGTTTTTTCTGTTATTGTGTAAATTATGCCTAAATTGAGATTGGATAGATGATGAGTTGATGTTGTGTGGTATTAGTATAGCATGATTGGATAAAGATGTGAATTGGTTGTAAATTTTAATAAAAGATGAGTGAATATGAACATATTATAGGTATGTATAAGTATATATTACTTGGATAGATAATGAAGCTTGGAATTGATAAGTATGAAGCTATTTGAGCACCATAATTTAAAAAAAAAATGTTATAAAGCACATGTTAAATTTAGATGATTTGAAGTACTAATTGGGTTTAGAACAAGGATTTGTTAACTTGGATGATAATGTTTTGTACAGTAGTTAAATCTTTTGTAAAACTATTTTCTACATATTTCGCCCAAGTGAAAAAATTCTCGCTCGAGTCAATCAAATGATACTTTGGACCTGCTCTTAGGTTAATTTTCGCTCAAGCAAGAAGATTTTCGCTCAAGCTACAAAAAATCTCTGTTTTGATTGTTTGATTCTTTTGTAATGTAATTTGTAGATTTGATAGAAAAGATTGATTCATGATTGAGATTGAATAGTATTGATAATTATATAATTCTTAGAGATATTTGAGATTAAGATTGAAGAGTGTATGAATGAAGTTGAGTGGTAATCTAGACATAATATCTTTAGGAAAGGAGATACCCGTATCTAGATAGTTAGATGTGCATTGCCTAAGGATTTGAGCCATGGAGGTATCCTGACTTTACTGATGGGTTGTAATCATATATGAAAACCATCAGGTGGTGAGAGTCAAAAGATGTTCATATGGGTGTCTGGTTTGAATATAAACCGACAGAAAAGACTATATAGATTAACCCTGTCATATAAAGTATGATCAAAGATTAATGGAGCCTTTGTGATGTGACTGTGCAGACTAACATTGGAAAATAGTATGGCAGATGCATGCCTTTTAGTTTGATTCAATGCACGATATTCAGAAATTAAAGTCGAATGTCCATTTATGTGTGTCTGTAGACTCTTAAAATTGATGATTTTTAATGTAATGTCTTTGTTGAGATATGATGTACAATTCTCATAAACATTTCATTCTAAATCTAGTAGCTTACCCTTTTATGTTATGTATTGTTTGAAATTCTGTGAATTGTGTATTACATATGAACAAATGATTTGACATTCTTCACCGAATATAACAAATGAAAATTTGTAGTTGTAACATGTAGATGATTTTTTTAATACTCATATATATATATATATATATATAAAATCTCTATAAAAAAGTTATGATATTTTATATTTATATATTAAGTAAAACTCAGCATACGTATATATAGATATATCTTTTTAAGACTGTGGTTATAAGATGCTAAAAAACAATGAAGAAAAGAAAGTTAATCTTCATTCAAATTTATTGAAATGAATACATTTAAAAAAAAATAGATAAATGGCTACGTCAAAAAGTTGTATTTTAAAATACGACTTTTAATTTTTTTTTCTACAAAAATCACGTTTTATTAGAATGACCTCACTATTTTTATTCATTTTATTTTTATTGAGGCATACATCTAAAGTACGACTTCTCTTTTATTTTAATGTTTTAGTTTTTATGTTTTTTAAACTTTAATCTAAAAATACTTTGTATTTTAAAATGATTTTTTGAATAATTTGATTAATTAATTTTAAAATTTTTTAATCCTCTATATAAATATTTTTTATTTTGAGATATTATTTAATTTGATTAATATTAAAAGTAAAATTTCTGTTTCTTTACATTTTAAAGTTTATTTTCCTTTTTTAGTTTTTTATATAAGTATTTTTACACTAGTAGAAAAATGACATTTATCGTCGGGTTCCGAATCGACGTTGACCCAGGAGACGTTGAAAATGATGCCGAATAAACAACCGACGTGGTGAAAATCATCACCACGTCGGTTAAGACCAGGAAACCGACGTGGTGCTTCACTCTATGACGTCGGTTGGAAGCCCCACAACCGACGTAATAGGGTTGTTTTAAAAAAAAAAATTCAGAAAAAAAAATTCAGAATTTTCCAGAATCGCTTTGATAAATCTCCAATACATACAAACAACAACCACAACAATTTCCAGAACTTTTTGACAAGTATAAATAGATGAAATAGTAGGTTAAAATCTAAAAAAAGTGAAAAAAGTATAAAAAAATGGGGTAAAAGATGGAATTTTGGAAAAAAAAATTATTCCAGAATCCCCTTTGGAGATGGCCTAGGAGCTTCGTTACGCAATTTCGAGAAACTTTCAATTTTGAAGCGTCTCAATCTGAGTTTTCTATCAAAAGTTATGGTCATTTGAAGTTTTTTCGTCCAAAAATTTTTGAAACCCTAATACAAACATCCAGAAAGCATTCCAAGCATACAAAGATAAGAAAATATACCTCTTGTAGATAGTGAGAACAAAACCAGTGAACGGAAATAAACCCAAACGAAATCTATCAAAACCAAAAAATGCAAAAATGGAGTGAATGAAACCACAAAAGACAACGAGAGATGGGGGGAGAACAACACGTGAGGGAGAACACCACGTACCAGTGAGAACATGAGCAAGAAAGCGAGACAAAATGCAAGACAAAATGCAAGAGAGAATGCATGAGAGAGAAAAAGGCAATGTGAGCGAGAGAGAACTATGAAGCAATAGCGTGCACAAGACTGAAAATGAGGGAGGGAGGCAAAGTGTAAAAGTAAAAAGCAGTGAAGCTGGAAGCATCAAGTTGATTTTGGGCTTCTAACCGACGTGGTGCATGGCCTGAAATCCCCAATTTTAATTACGATGGCCCACCACGTCGGTTAGAAGCCCAAAATCGACGTGGTGCAAACCCTAATTTCACCTAGTTTTTTCCTCAATTTAATCAGCGTGACTATGACGTCGGTAAGAGTCCCAAAACCGACGTCATGGTTGGACACACCATGTCGGTTTGTAGCTCCTAACCGGCGTGGTGCTCACCCGCCATTTGAAAATTTTTAAATTTTGAATTTTTATTTTGTACTGTATATCTATGACGGTTGTTTTGTTTAATCGATGTTATGTACACATCACAACGTCAGTTTTGGTCTAACCGTCTAACCGACGTTATGAATGTTGATTTATTTACAAAAATGCTACCCCATTTTTGACAACGTCGATTTTTGGTTTAATCGACATTATATTGACGACGTAAAAGCCTTTTTCTTTCTACTAGTGTTAAAAAAATTTAATAATTTGGTTTTGTTAAATTTATACTTATTATATATATATGAACATTTCGAAAAAAATGATAATATTTTAATATTTAAACTTAAATTTATTATTTAAATAATTAAAAAATTAAAATGAAAAATCATGTTTATCTGAAATAAAAAAATAAAATTCATTGTAAAACTTGAAAAAAATGAAATCGCATATTGCAACTATTATTTCATTCAAAATAAAAAAATTAATAAAACTTTTCTATTTAAATACTGAAATTGTATTTTGAAACTTAAATTCATATTTTAAAAATTCGACTTATCTATTTTGAAGTGTCGGGAAGTGTCCCTAACACAGTGAATTTTCAAGGTGAGGAGATGGATGGGGGAAGAACCCTTCCATCAGGTTTTTTAATAGAGGACGACACTTAGGATGAACTTGTTCCTGTGTCGGCAAACTTTTTAGTGGTGAGAGGAGCGAAGTCATCTAATGACAGGCCCTGTGCTCGGGATTTTTCAGACATTTCCCTACAAAAATTCTCTTGTTAAAAAATTGGGAATAGAATTATTAGTCCCTTTTATAAACTCAATTTTAAAGTCAAAACAAGATAGAATACTTTGCCATCTGGCGAAAATCTGTTTTGAAACAATATTTTTAACATCTTTTTCTAAAATTTCTTTTGCAGATTTGCAATCAATTCTTAATAAAAAAGGTTTATTTATTAAATCAGTTTGAAATTTTGTAATGCATAAAACAATGGACAAAATTTCTTTTTTAACAGTACTATATTTCTGTTCTGTTTCGTTCCATGCTCCAGAATGATATTTTATTATTTGTTCGGGATTATTGTTTAATCTTTGTTTTAAAATTCCGCCGAACCCTAATTCTGAGGCATCGGTTTCAACTATTAAATCTGCTTCGGGATGCTGGATGCCTAGGCAGGGTAAGTTATTGACCAAAGACTTTATCTTTTTAACTGCTTGGGTATGACTATTATCCCATGATTTTGGGTTTTTTCTTAGTCTTTTAAAAAGAGGTTTAGCCACTATCCTTATTTCTGGGATAAACTCTGATACATAGTTCAGACAACCTAAGAATCTTTGGAGTTGAGTTTTGTTGGTTATTTCATCGGGAAACCTTTTGGCGAACTCTATGCTACGTGCGATTGGAGTTATTTTTCCCTGCCATATTTCATGACCTAAAAATCTAATCTTAGTTACTCCTATTGTCATTTTTTTACTTGAAACTACTAGCCCATTTCTTTTTATCAGATTTTTAAATATTCTTAAGTGTTTTAAGTGTTGTTCAAAAGAATCAGAATATATTAATACATCATCTAGATAAACAATGGCAAATTCCGAGTATGGTATTAATATATTATTCATTATATTTTGGAATTCAGATGGGGCGTTTTTTAGACCCATAGGCATAACATTCCATTCATAGTGCCCAAAGGGTACTACAAAAGCTGTTTTATATTTATCTTCCTCTTTTACCTTAATTTGGTAATATCCAGATTTCATATCGAATTTTGAAAATATTACTGCTTTATAAAGATTCTTTATTAATTCTTGTTTATTCGGTAGGGGATATCTTATCCATTTTAGAATATTATTAAGTGGTTTATAGTTTATTACCATTCGAGGTTCTCCTCTTTCTTTTTCGTTGGCATTATTAACATAAAATGCCGCATAACTCCATGGGGATTTACTTGGTCGTATTAATTTTTTATCTAAAAACCTTTTAATTTCTTCTTTACATAATCTTAAGGTTTCTTGATTCATCTGAACCGGTTTTGCCTTTGTAGGGATATTAGTTTCGTTAAATCCTTCTTCGTAGGGAAGACTGATTTCATAAGATTTTCTATCCCAAAAAGCGGTTGGAATTTCCGCACATATTTCTTGATTAAATTCTTCTTCTATTTGTTTTAATTTATTTTGGTTACTTTTAATATCGTTTTCGATTTTTTTATATTGTAATTCCTTTTTTAGGAAATTTATTTGAGAGCTTTTATTTTTTATTAGACTTATAAAATCTTCTTCATGATCTTTTATAGTTTTTATTTCTTTCTCTTTAATAGGGGACAAGAACTCGAATATGTTATCTCCACTTAAGATTCCTTTTTCTGTTACGGAAATCGGATAAATTTGTGTTAAGAAAGGAGTGCCTAATATTATGTCCTCATTTAATTGTTTAGTAGCGATGAAGCTAGTTGTATAACATTTACCCTTGTTACATATTTTTGCTTTAGAGAGTTTGAATTTTATTTTTAGGCTTGACCCATTAGCTGAAAAGAGCTTCTGAGTGGTTTTTTCGTAATATAAAGTGGGGACTAATCCTTCCCTTATACAGTTAAAATCGGCTCCAGAATCTATTAGAGCTATGAATTCC
>Ga0209700_103944_pt1 | contig 27596 bp, 12 predicted proteins | sample SiratroredBW_FD_187528 | JGI IMG/M metagenome (GOLD analysis project Ga0209700, IMG submission 187528) | Root nodule microbial communities of legume samples collected from California, USA - Siratro red BW (SPAdes) (version 2) | ecosystem: Host-associated > Plants > Roots > Nodule | place: USA... | reverse complement strand
GTACTCGTTGTAACTATTTGCTTAATAGTGGAACCTCTTGAACGGTTTGTTCAAGGGAGAACTGGACGTAGCCCAAGAGATTAGGGTGAACCAGTATAAAACTGCTTTATCTGTGCTTATATTTTTTGCCTTGGTTGGTGGTTTCTATTTATAGCAAATTGAGTTCAGGCTCCATTCAACCCCCCTTTCTGGAGCCAGCTGTTCCTACAGTATTTGATGGATATATTTTATTCACACTTAAAGTATTTAACCTTGACTTTCTTAGACCATAATTAAGAATAAATTCATTATTTTAAATGAGATTTACCTAATCGGGATTAATTGGACCTTAATAGAGATTATTGGTTAAACTTGGATTTTAAGCATATTTCCTTACTTTTCTTGTTTATAATTATTTGCAGATATTTTATAGATTCAAATCTAATGAAATCTTTTGCCAAGATATTATTCAGATATTATTATGAGCTGGTATCTGGAATAGAATTTGGTAACAAAATATCTTAAAGAAATTGGAGATGGAAAATCTACAGATATATTAGAAAGAAGATATTTAAAAAATTAATCTTTGTACATGAGGAAACATCTGATAATTGCAAGGACAACATCTGAGAATTAAATTTGAGTTAATTTCTTGAAGAAAAGGAGATTATAAATAGATGCTGGAGAAGGCATGAAGGACACACACTGCTCCATAGCATAAACTCTAGTTTTATTTTCTTTTGTAATTATTGTGCCTCCATCACGGAAGGCTAAACTCCTTTGGGTTGATTCTCTTGTGATTTCACATGAATTATATGCTTTCTATTTAATAAAGTTTTGTTCTTTACATTCTATGTAACATTTGTTCTATATTATTGGTCTTTTTGAATTCAATGTTTTTGGAAAACTAATTGTTTTTGAACGCTTAGTCTTTAATTAGAGTTCTTGGTTAATTTGCTTAATCTTAATCAATTTCTTGTACACTTAGTCAAGAGGTAAAAGATATACATCTCATTGAGTATACACTTGGAGACGAGGTGAGATATTGAATATATTAGTAGAAGCTTGTTTTACTAATAAGATTGTGTTGAATTTGAGTGACGCTTGTTTGATTGAGTTTGACTATGTGAAGGGATTTGAAGGATAATAATCTTAAAAAAAACAAGGAAGAATTTGTTGTAAAGAATTGGAGAGTCAACCAATTCTCTTTATTATTTCTAAATCATATATTTTAATTTCCTGCTCAACAATCTCAAACATCCCACTTTAATTTACTGTTATTACTAACTTTCCTTGCTACAGATAAGTTGTGAACATTGATTTACTAAATTTACTATTGGATTCGTTGGGAGACAACTTGGTGTTAACTTTTCCCTATCTGTACTATCATCTCTTTAGTGTTAGACAATCTAGCACTACGTTAGGCGATCAACACTGGAACTCTTTTAATTTGCTCATTTCAACGATCATTGACCTAACCTCGTTCTCCTTCACTTCCTACTTCATCTCACGCGTCCTAAACTAATTCACTTCCACTCCATTCATCTTCAAACGTCCCAAACCTCAAGCATTCAAGAAACAAGCAAGGATGAAGCATGCAATTGAAGTTGGGATTGCTTCAGCTTGTTTGATGTCCCGAGCCTAATAGATGGTCTAATGATGGTGACAATAACTCAAAGACTAGAGCACAAGTTAGTCTAAGAAATATATACAGATATATATATATATATATACATATATATATATATATACATATATATATATATATACACATATATATATATATATATATATATACACATATACATACATACATATATATATATATATATATATATATACATATATATATATATATATACAATTAGAAAAGTAAGAATAACAAAATAAAATCTACAACAAAATCAAAACTTTAACAAATTTACACTCACTATTCACATATGCAATTTATAACTATTCTTTTCTTCCTATTGCTTAACCCAGTTAATTCCTTAATAAAAATTGCCTAGGGATTGAAAAATGACCAATCCATTCTTGAACTTAATGAGATTCTCTCCCCTCATCGAGATCATCTTACTAGAACAACAAGGCAAAGACAACACTCTATTTTCTCAGTGGTTGCACATCTTTGGTTAATCACTACAAGAAAAAAATTATTTAGAGACAAATTTTTAGTTACCAAATAAAGTGGTTGCTAATTGTGACCAAAATAATCATCAAATTAGGTTTTTGTTGTTAAATAAGTACAAAATAAAAGTAATGATTTAATTTAGTGACCAATTAAGTAAAGATAATTTATATCTAACATTAGCTACCAAGGTTTTAGACCATTTAAACTATTAAATATCAATTTAGAATCTAATGGTATAACGATTAAAACCTTGGTAGCTAATGTTAAATACCAATTATCTTGACTTAATTAGTCACTAAATTCAATCATTACTTTTATTTTGTAGTTATTTAACAACCAAAACCTAATTTGGTCATAATTACAACCATTTTACTTTATAGCTAAAAATTTATCTCTAAATAACCTTTTTCTTGTAATCGATTGAGTTTAGTTTCGAAAGCTTAATGTATTTCCCATTATCATTCATCCCCTAAAATCATGTAGTAGCAGCAAAGGCTACAATACATGCATTAGTAATAAAAGTCAACTAAATAAGAATAGAGTTAGCATTACAGAGATTCCTCTTCTATAAAGCATTATAGCACAAAATATCAATAAAAGCATACATATAAAGAAGAAATTATAGAAGAGTTACAAAAAATAAAAACTAAAAATGAAATTAACAAAGATGAAGTCTAAATGAGTTATAAATGTAAAATCGCCTTGTATTGGAAAACAAGTCCCTAACAACAATTCCAAAAACTTAATCCTATTGTATTGGCCCAAAATATAAGGGCCAAAATAAATTTTACACTACTCTATACAATTTTTACAACTAGAGGTCCTGTAATCTTAAAGCTCTAAAGTCTCTAGATTGATCTTCTCCATTTTTGAACCTGGATCCAAAAGTTTGTTTTAAGGTTGAAAAAAATTAAATTAGGCCCAAACACCTGATAAGGTGCTAATGAAGGCTCTAACTCAGTGATCTCTTTATTCTTGTCTACAGTCTTGGAGACGGGTTTGCATCTAGTTTCTCATGTCATTTTGTTGCTTAAATCTAGTACATCTACAACGTCCAATAAGAATTAAAATGTTGCCTTCAAAATTCTGGAAGTCTTAGAATTACATTCACTTCATCATTACCAACCTGATTTTTGTCTATTCCTATTTTAAATGAAAATACTTTTATTTAGTTTACAATCATTAGATGAAAGGGTTTTTTCTTTTCTCGGCGATCCATAAAAATTACATGAAATATATACCTATCGTCTAGTCTAATTTTAAACTTTATTTCTTAATTTCTACTACCATAGATTTCAAAATAGAAAATTTCTCCAAATAGAGTTGAGGATTGATTCAAATAGACGATGTAATAAGGAGTATTAGATTCTTCAATTTATTTGTTTCAATTCTACGTTGAAAACATATATCAAAAATATATATATAAAAAATTTCAAAAAAATATATACATTCATAAGATACTTTATTTCACTCTATAATAAATTTATTTCAAATATATATATATATATATATATATATATATATATATATATATATATATATATATATATATATATATATATATATATATATATATATATATGTATGTATGTATATATATGTATGTATATATATATATGTAATGGTGAAGGATGTCACAATAACATGGAATTAAAGAAAATTTGAATAACACTTATCTCTTGAAAAACCTTGACTCTAGATACCACATGATACATTGCATGCATGAGCCACTCCATTTAGTTATTTTATATTTGATTTTCTTTGCATGGATATGTGGAACCTTGCGGAAGCATTAAGAAATCAATTAGCATTTCAAATTTTTGTGTGGAGATGGAAAATGAAGTTTGATTCTAGGTGAGGTTAGGCCAACACTTTAGGAAGAGTCTAGAAGTTCTAAGGAAAAGAGAATGCTTTAGAAAGAACCTTGACAAGTAGAAGCTTCATAAATTGGCAACATTTCCTTACTCTCATCAATGTTAAATTTTATGTACAAAACACTCCTATTCATAGGACATGAAGTTTGCACGAGAAGCTTCTAACCCTAACTTGTGGAGCAAACTTCTAAAAATTCTCTCAAATAAGATATTGACAAGTGGCTCCTCATGATTGGCACAAATCCTATCAATTTAGGGATTGGCAAGTGGCATAGGTAGCTTGGAGCCCAATTTTAAAAATACTCCCAATGAAAGGTGGACAAAAGGCTTGGAGAGTAAGCTTTCATGTGTGCATACTCAGACTCTCATATAGCACCTTCTTGGACTCATTTTTAGAGGTTTACTTCAAAGGTGGACATCCACTTGTCCTTATTGGCTTCAAGACCCAAAACCCTACACTACTTGGCCCAAATACAAGGCCCAAAATAAATTCTACACTACTCTGTACAATTTTTACAGATATAGGTCTTGTATTCTTGAGGATCAAAAAACTCTAAATTGGTATTTTTAAATGTTGAACTTGTTAGGATAGTAGACAGTCTAGAATCAAGTGGATGATTTAATACCCTTCAAATTATCTCGTGATTTAGGAGTCTATAAGTTTTGATGATAACAAATAATATAAGATGTGTCAAGGTTTCTAACGAAAGTACTAAGTATGCAGAATTAGTTAAAGACTCATTAAATGATCTAGGATTAAACCTATCAAATGATGATGCAATATTAATGTGCAAGGCAATCTAATAAGAAGTTGTCCATAGAACACATCAAAAGAACTCTTAAGGCATTATTGGAATCTACCAGTAAAATGTCACTCTAGAAGGTCATGTTAGACAAACCTCTAACACATGGTCATACCAAATGATCTCTTCACCCAGTCTTATAACATAAAGGCATGCTAGACCATATCTTGATGACATAAGCACTGGATGATTTCAAAGAATAAAATTAAGTAGACGATACTACCAATATACACATATCAGATGATTTTGTCAAGATGATCTCATTGGGTTAAATTGTAGAAGAGTATAGTAGAAAGGTCTTTATGATGGAAAACACTCTTCTTCTAGTAGTCATCTTTTTTATTCCTTCTTTGGATGCACGATGAAGAAGTTTTGAGATGAGGAAGCATTCTTAGAACTCAAGATATGTTCATTGGATTGATGTGGAAATAAGGAATTTGTGAGAGTGAGAACTTAGGAACAAGTAGAATGGCCAAAAATGGGCAATATATCATTAATTCCAAGTTAAATTTACATGTAGTGACCACTTCTATTTATAGGTCAAAGATTCCCAAAACCTCTCAAAAGAGCATGACAAGTGGCAAGCTAAACGACTTTGGTAGGCATTTTCAAACATACAACATGATAGATGATCTCAACGTTATGAACATAACAACTAATATTCGAAAATGTTTTCTGAAACTTGTTTGAATAAATTAATTCAAATAAATCAAATCTTAAATAAAAATGTATTTATTATTTTTTTATGGAAACTTTTCTTATTCTAGTTGAAATATAAACCATGTTTCTGATATTAAATGAATTTCAAAAGTGTGATTTTATATAACTCGATTTTGGTTATAAGTCTCATTGTGTTCAACGTTTAAAAGTTACACAAACTTAGAAAGATTTTGAAAAAAAAAAATATCCATAATGGAATTTTTGGAATAGAATTTTTTTATAATTATGAAATTAAAAAGCTTATCTAAAAAATATTCATGCATTTAAATAATGGTTGATTCTGATTGACTTAAGTGTTTTAATGTAGATTATCTCTACCAGTCATGTCCAAATTATTTCCACACTGAAGGGTGTGAAAAAGATGTCAAAGCAAATATTTCCTATTCAAGCATCTAAAGAAGATCGAAGAGGAAATGAAGAACAATATTTGCTAGATTATGATTTAAGAAAAATGATGCTTCAATATTAAAGATATACAAAAAGTGAAACGATTTCAAAATGCAACATCAACATATAAACGCCCAAGATGCGAACAGTTATTCAAATAAAAAGTTTCCATATAAAACATCTTTTAGGAAAACGATGATGTACAATACGAGTTTATGGAAAGTTGAATGTCTAAGCTTCAACGTTCAATTTTCTATAGATAAGGAAATAATTCAAAGCTTTAAATATGTGATGAAGATGCAAAGATTATGTCAAAGATGAAGTTGACTTATATAGCATCTAATGGAAGAAGATATGAAGTGTAAATAATATTCATGCAGATTATGATTAAGTCTCAACATTCAAGTTTATTATATTAGAGGAATGTTTCCAAATGGTTTAACAATTAAGAATATAGATTGAAGATGGGCAATATTTTCACTGCAGAAGTTTCCATTTGAAGCTCTAACGTATACAATTTCAACGATCATCATTCTAAAAGCCATGTAAAAACCTTGAAGATGAATAATGAAAACAATAGAATGATATTTAGAAAAGAAATCAAGAGACATACATGTTTGTGTGTGAAAAAGATATTTGTGCCTTGTATAGAATATATTTGCAATTTTAGAGTTTTTAAGGAGTTAGGTTTTGTGTAAATCATTGTAAATCCTTCACTTTGTGATGTATACGCTATGAGCTTAGATTGTTTACTCTTTTGATAGTGTTTCTTCTCCTTGTTTGACAAGTCTAAATATTAGAGGGATACTAGGACTAGTTTTCGTGAATAGGTGTTAAAATTGGTTTCTTGGTGAGCTCTTAAAACTCGTGCCTGGAGAGGTGTAGACTAATTGTTTTGGAGAGTTGTTAAAACTCGTGTCTGGAGAGGTGTAGACTAATTGCCTTGGGGAGATGTTAAAACTCGTTTTTTAGTGAAAGCTCTTTAGCAGTATGCTTAAGGGGACTGGACATACCCTTGGTTGTAGGGTAAACCAGTATCTACTTATCTCTACGATATACTTTGTTATATGTTGCCTTTGATTCTTTTATAATTTGCAATTTGAGTTTAGACTCCATTCAACCACCCCACCCTCTTCCGGAGCCAATTACACCTTCATAACTTGGGCCCTGTTTGGACCTCAAACAAGCTGAGATTGTCCAAAACTCTAGGTAAGCTCCTGATCAAGGTTCTAGCTTTGTGATCTCTTTATTCTTGTTTACAATCTTCTAGATGGTCCTCCATAGAAGGAGACTAACCTAGTGAGAACTTATGAACAATTATAGGCCAAATTTAGGCAACATCTCATTATTCATTCAAAGCTAAAACTGCAAACACCAAGCACTCCTATTTATACCTTTCTTGGAAGTCCACTTGGAGCGGCATAGGCTGGGAAAATTTGAATTCAATACCCTAGAAGAAATAGCGTATGAAAGGAGTGTGACACTTGTCCACTCATGCTTTTTACATGCATTCACGCATATAATATGACGCTCACATGAAACAAACAACTCTCCTTTAGCTTGGACAGTCTAAGGTTTCTTTTGAGCTTGAAAGAGCCCAATTGAAACCCTAGATAGGATTCTCTAATCCTAATATAACCCTAATCTACACAAAGGTCAAATACAAGCCCAGAAAAACTATTCTAGTTGGTCCAACTACAAGGTCCATTTACTCTAGAATACTTAGCCTAATACAAGGCCTACAAAATCCTATTCTACTCTATACAAATATATAAGGAGTGTAGGATCTAGACAAGCCCAAAAAGGAGAAAAAAGTGGAGCAAAGAAAGATACCATGGAAGTCATGCTTGTGACAATGAACAGTTTAATATATCTACAAGGAAGAAAACAAGAAACTAAAGGAATTCATATGTAAAAAATGGAATAAGGAAGAAGATGATTGAACATGCGTCCTTCAAGATTAAAAATCTTCAAGGACGAGTGAAGGAGGATCCACCACTTGAGAAGGTTTTCTCAATATAAGAATCAAAGAAAGGAGTAACGACACAACTCAAGAACTTTCACAATTTCTCAAAGAAATTCTCAAAGCACTCCTATTTATAGCTATGAAATTTGGCTAAGCAAGGAGTCTCGAAAGATAAAAAGAGTTAACTACACTCATCAAGGTTAACTACACTTAACTATGTTTAACTTTAACTAATCCCTTGAAATTAGGGAGATCCATTTGGTGGTTACTAAAGCACATGAATGTAATGATTACTTTTATCATGACTAGGATGAATGTACATGGTGGAGTGCACTTGGAAGCTACAACAATACATGAGGTAATGATTATTCTAATATAACTGGGATGCATGTACATGGAAGAATGCATTAAGTAGTTACTAAAACAAAAAAAATGTAATCATTACAATGCATGTATTGCATAGTTACTAAAATGTCTTGATTACAATGCATGTACTAGGTAGTTACTATGAATGTCACTAGTTGAGAAATGAGATTCTACATCAGTTCTGGTAGGCTTTCTACATCGGTTCCACAACTGATGTTGATGCGGGCGATGTAAAAAGTTCATGACTTTTTACATCGATTGTTGAACCGATGTAAAATATATCAATATTACATCAGTTATGAACACAATCAATATAATATAGCACTTAAAAAAAAACCAAAAACATATTACATCGGTTGTAGCTGGAACCAGTGTAATATGGGACATATTATACTAGTTATAGCTACAACTGTTGTAGAAAGTCCCCTATTACATCGGTTGTAACTTAAAACCAATGTAATATATCTTTCTTTAAAAAAATTGTAATGGGTTGATAAATCTCTAATTCATACAAAGAAATACCACAAAAAATTTTAGAATTTTCACAAGTACAAATATATGAAATAAAAGCCTAAAATCTAAAAAATAGGTCATAAGTACTAAAATAATAAAAAAATTAATAGTAAGCGATGAAATTTTGAAAATTTTGAAGAAATTCGTTACTTCATTTCAAGTAACTTTCATTTCTGAAGCGTCTTAATCCATGTTTTTTTTAGCAAAAGTTATGACCATTTGAAGTTTTTTCGCCCTAAATTTTGGAAACTCAAAATCTATGATGAACTTATGAAATGTAAGGAATATACTGATAAAAATACACTAAAAGAAGTTACCATGAAAAAAAGTTCGATAAAAAACAAATTTCTAGCTATTTTTAATCAATTTTAAAAAATCATTGACCTTGTAAAGAGAAGTTGTAAAGGATGAACCAAAATTAACAGTTTGCTGTAGAGATAGGCTCATGTGTTGCTATGGTACCCTTAGTAACTTGTGACATCCACATAAAAACATGTTAAACAAACCACACACATTGAAAATGCAAAACAAAGCAAAGTTGACAATGGCTACAAAGCCTACCAGTGAAGATGAGAGTGAAAACAATGAGAACAAGCAACAAAAGAGAAACACAAGCAGGGGCATAGGAAAAGATGAACAACAAAAGTAGTGAAAATTTTAGGTTAAAAAACAAACCTAACCAGTGTAATAAGTTGCCCCAGGATAAAAAAAAATTACTACACTCTGTTACATTGGTTGACAAACAAACTAATGTAAAATCTTGGGTGCCCCATTTGTTTTAATTTTTTTTTAATCAGAATATTCTACATTTTGCTTTGTCAACCGATGTAATATCTTGAACTCTATTACATCGTTTGTTCTGATAACGATGTAATATGTACACACCAAATATCTATTTCAATTTCTTTTCAAACTTAATGTTTCTGCTCACTTTCTACATCAGTTGTCTGTCGAACCGATGTAGAAGGTGCATTTTTACATTGGTTATAATACAGTCGATGTAATATTTCATCTTTTAGATACAAAACAACCACTGTATTTTTGTTTACAACGATTTGATTTTAATCGATGTTGTATCCTACTGTAGTATCCCTTTTTTTTTTTTACTAATGTGTGTCTTGAAACTTAAAGAGTCAAAGATGACTTAAGTAGCCCATGTGAGGTCCATGTACCTAATTAAGCCTTCCAAAGCACTTCTACTTTAGGACCAATGCTCTCAAATTCCTACTCTCAAGTGTGTACTTTTTAATTTCTACAATTTACAATCATTTATTCTTCCAATTTCTCCCTCGAAAAGCTCCAAGACTCTTCTCTCTTTTATTCCTTCATCTACATCTTCATTTGTCATGCTTCTTTTATTTATTCTTCATATCTTCTCTTCTCTTTTTTCAACAAGTTCTTCCTTTTTCTCATGTGGATCATGAAAGCTAGTTGATGACAATAAGAACTTAGGCTTGCTTAATTCAGCTAAGTCCCAATCTTCTAGTATTTTCTTAATCAAATTTCTTCACCTAATCGATGCTTTAGAGTTGACCTTTTTAAAGATAAATTTAGGCCTAAAAGAATGGACAGAGGCCCAAACAGACTCAATCTTCTCTTAAGGTTCTAGCCCAGGCACTAGGTCTTCGACCTCTTTATTTTATGGATGTTGTGGCTGGATGAGTTTCCATTGAAAAGTTATCATCCTTACACAATACCTTTTGTTCAACTTGGGAGAAAATGAAAGTATTTAAGCTATGCTCTATAAATTTTAGGGCATCTTAAATGATTTTCTTTCCTTAGGAATATTCTTTAAGAATTATTACTTTATTGATATAGTCTTAAAGATCTCAAGAAACTGCCTGTGAGTGTTTAAGGATCTTAAGATGGTTACTGTTAACCATTTTTTGCAATGATGACAAGTGAAAAATGTCTCAAATGTAGAAAGTAATAAATATATCGTTCTCCCCTAAGGGATTTGTGCAATACGTGACAACAAATACAATTATAACAAAATTATACTACAAACAATTTCAAAGTTTTGAATTTTAATGTGAAAGAATAAAATTAAAACAATTGAAATATATTTTTGTATTTTTAATGAGCACTTGGAATGTGGAAAAGGAATGGAAAGGATATTGAATGCAATTGCTAGGATTAAACTTATCAAACCTCACCCTCATGCATAAAATCAATTACCTTATTTTCAAACAAATGTTAATGTCAACCCACAATAATACTTAAATGTCAATTCCTCGACAGAATGATCTTAATATTATCTATTAACGGCCAATTCCTTGATCAATTATATAAATAAATCTTGCTTTTGCCACAAGGGTATTAAGACAACAGACAAATCTTGCTTTATTCCTAGATACTAGCTTTCATCTGGTATTTTGATTTAAATATAGATTATAGAACATATTACCCAATACACTAAGAATCAATGATCAAGCTATGAATCAACATTGCATTCCAAGAGCACATAAACAAAATACTAACATATTGAAACAAAAGCATTTATGATAAACATAAATAAGACCAATATTGATTACATGTGAATTCAAACAGTTACATCTAGTGCCAACAAAATAGGAAGATGAATAATAGAGGAAGATGGATATAGGAAAACTCTCTAAACCCTAGTTATCATCCCAAGACTACAATTTTAGAACTCCCAGGGCGAGCCTAACTCCAAATGTAGGGGAGAATCCAGAGTCCCTAACCCTAACCTAGGTCAGCTCCATCGGGTGCCAATGGATTCTGTTATAAGTCCAAGCTTTGAAGCCTAACCTGTGTCAGACCCATGTTTTTTGTGTCGAGCGCATTTCCACTTAATAACTCTCGGGTCTGATTTGTGGCAGCATGAGGTTTTCTGCGTTGGTCGCAATTCCTTCTTCTCTCGATTCAATGCTTTTCTATTCAAAATAATGGGGATTTACAATAAATTAAATTTTCATACTCCAATAATCAATTATTAAAAAAAAACTACCTAAAATTGAAAATTAAGTAGATTTTAAGCTTGAGAAAAATTCATTTTCTCGTAAAAAATAATCCAAAGATATCATATAAATCAACTCTATCACTTACCTAGTAAGACCTTATTAGTATCCTTTAGGTTCACAAAGTGGTACTTCAACGTGATTCCTAGAAGATCAAAACAAGTCATGGACACTCAGTTGTAATAAACAAAAGGTTGCGCCTACTAAAGCACTAAAAGTATATGAGCCATCACATAGTGGAAAGATAGATTACAAAATCCTCACTACCAAACAAGTTCAAGACAATCCTTAGAAAGGATGGAGGATCTAGGAAAGGGAAGAAATTTACGATAAAGGAGTTTGAAGAATGTAACAATAAGGTTATGTGTTATAACTCCAATAAATTAAGACATGACAGGTAAAGGTGTCCAAATCGAGAAACAAATAAGAAAAGGAGGTTTTCCAAGATGAGTCTCATGTCTACCTAGAAAGACCTTGATATCTCTGAATCAAAAAAAAAAAAAAAAAAAAGAAAGAAGAGGAAGGTCATGTATGACTTGTAGTAAACACAACATTTATCCATTTTCTAAGCTTTTGAAAATCATGTGAGCCTGAGCTAAACCAATAGCGCAACAAATTGATTTTAAAATCTTTTAAAAAAGATTTATCCTTTCATCAACTGTATTGAAAAATTGAACCTATTAAAAAATTGAATGTAATGGATTATTGAATCAAGATTTGATAAAGATTGCACACAAAAAAGAGACAGAAATGGAGAAACATTGGAAACAAATATATACTGGTTCATATGACAATAGATCTTACATATAGTCTTAGATATTAAACCTTAGAACAAATAAATCAACTACCTTTATAAGTTTAATCCAAGCACTTAACACGTGCAAAACATATTCCAGATACGAAAACACATCAATATTAACTCTTGAATACAGTTAAGGAAGATATTTTCCAACCCTTAATCACACCAAGAGGAAACTAACAAGTTTAACTCTTGAACACCCAATAGCAAACAATTTGGAATCAATCCAACAACAAGAAAATGAAAGGATGTTACCAATTACAAAACGAAAACATTCATAAGAGAAGTACAATAGTAATACACAACCTTTGTATTCTTTAACACACTCAAGATAGAGTTGAAAGAATTTTTGATAAATCTTGTAAGCACTCTAGAAAGAACCCTATAACGGTTTGTGATTTCACTTTTGAAAGTATAGGTAGCGAAAACAAGTTTAGGTCGAGTTCAAGAGCGAGGTGAATTGAACTTTCAAAAATTTTCACAAAAATAGAAAGAATTTGAAATATAGAATGAAGACTCTCAATTGAAACAATCAAAAGTGTTATTCTGAAGTGCACAACAAAAAGTCAATAAATTCCAGATCAAGAACAATCAATTGAATCAGAACACAGAACTGAAAAACAACAAAGAACAGTTTACTGAAACACAGAAACAATTATTTGAAATAAGAATAAAAACCAGTACAATCAAGAAACAATTAACTGACAAACACAATCAAGAAATTGATTAATTCGCACTGATCAACAAACAGTAAAAATACCAGATTAAAATACAGAAGCAATTAGTTGAATATAAACACAATATAGCAATGCCCAAAAACAATAAGATAAATAGTAGTAATTGTTAACTTAAAAACACTTATACAACAAAGTAGTCCATATTTAATAGACAGAAATAGAAATAACAACTGATTCAAGAAAATAAGTTTTTCAAAAATATAATCAATTACTTAGTAAGCACAGTTAACTGGAAAATAGTTAATGTGAATTTCAGAACAGGAGTAGTCAATTGAATTGATATATTAAACAATTTCAGAGAACACAAAAAATAACTGTAGCAGAATGAACAATTTGTTGAGCGCAATGAACAATAAGATCATCGTATGGCAACAAATATGAAAAGTGACCAAGATGAGAGAAAGAGAGATCAAGAATACCGAGATTTATACCGGTTCGCCCTTCCTCAAGGGCTACGTCGAGTCCTTTGTCAACAAGCAAAGAATTCCACTAAAAAGATCACCAAGATCAGTTCAATACAATACAATTTTCATTGCTCCCTGCAAGTCAGGGCTAAACTCTGTAGCACACAGGCTACTACACCCCACAACAGCTATAAACAGTGCAGAACCGTATTGCACAACCCAAATTACAAACCCTATGCAATATGAGTAAGAAACGTACAATTAAAAATCACAAACCCTATGTAATCTGCAAGCAAACCACTCTCAATACAAGATATATCAAAACAGAACAAAATCAACAGTACTTCTACATAAAAACAAATTACAAAAGATGAAAAACAATGTAGAAGACTTAGCTCTAGTGCAGAACGAAGAATGCACGAAACCTACTCAATGCAAAGATCCAAAATTAAAATTCTTGATGGTTTTCTTGATGTAAACCGTGTAGAACAAGTTCTCACAGTAAGGGCACGTTTTTCACTCTTAGAAATTCTCAAAAATTTCAATCAAATGTCTTAGGTACAATAGAGAACATGCGTAGCCCTTATATAACAAAACTAGTTTTTAAATCTATCAACCACTAAATTGATTGTTTTCAAACATTCAATCGATTGATTTTTCTATAACATAGGAAAAAATCCAGTAAATTGATGTTTGAAAAATAACTGATTTACTCTCAAAATATGTTTGTCAAAATCTCTTAAACCTCATTTTAGTTCCAATTATTAATTTGTAAAATAGATGGAATTTATGGAACTTACTATGGGTGATATATCATGCAACTCATGGTTTTGAACCTAAACCCACTCACACACCCAACCTAAGTTCTAGACCAAAACTCCATCAAGACCCATGATGGCTTCAAGTAATCCACTTAGCAAGCTTTGATCCATGTTGACTTCATCAAATCACTTAGCAAGCCTCAGTGCTAACAGTTAGATGTATAGAATAGTGTATCAAAGGTTCTACTAATAGAGTTTTTGAAATGTTGATTAAAATCTAATTCACATAAATTCTCTACACCATTCATTTTCTTTAGACAACATCTAAAAAATGTGGTCTAAAGTTAAAAAAGTATGGCCAAAATATTAGGCAACACTTTGGCGATGAATTTTCAATATTGATCGCAGCATTTAGAATGCAATAGTGAATGGTCCCTATGTTCCTGTGCATGATGTGAATGGTGTGTCTGTTGTGAAATCATTTGATGAAATGTTTGAAACTGATAATAAACAAGTCCAGTATGATTGCATTGAAAAGAACATAATTACATCTGCTTTGAACCTTGATGAGTTTTTCAGGGTGTCTCAATGCAGCTCTAAAAAAGAGATGTGGGACATACTGGAAGTTACCCATGAAGGAACAAATGATGTAAAGAGAGCAAGGAAACATGCACTCATTCAGGAGTATGAGTTGTTCAGAATGCAACCAGGATAGACTATAGCGAATGTCCAAAAACGGTTCACTCATATAGTCAATCATCTGATTGGACTGGGAAAATAATTTGATAAGGAAGAGCTGAATATTAAGATCCTTAAATGCTTGGACAAGAGCTGGCAGCCTAAAGTGACTACAATATCCGAAACCAAAGACTTAACAACTCTCACTACAGCAGCACTATTTGGCAAGTTGAGAGAACATGAGCTTGAGATGACAAGGTTGAAAGAAATGGAATATGTTGAAAAGAAGTCCAGAAGCCTTGCATTCAAAACAAAAGTTGCAGATATTGAGTCTAGTGAAGAGAGTTCTGATGAGTGCAATGATACTGAAAACCTCAATTTACTGATAAAGAAAATTCAGAAATTCATCAGTATAAAGAGCAAGATGAAAAATCAGAAAAGCAAAAGGTACAATAAAGAATCTGATCCTAATCTAGCTAAACTAACCTGCTTTGGATGTGGTAAGCAAGGTCACATGAAAATGGATTGCCTAAATTTGGTCAGCAAGGAAAAGACAAATGAGAAAAAGGATTACAAAGCAGGAAAAGGAAGAAAATCATACATTTCTTGGGAGGATAATGCTTCCACCTCCAGTAGCTCATCACAAGAAGATGTTGAAGTCAATCTATGTTTAATGGCTGGAGAAAATTCTGAGGTTAGCAATGGAAATTCTAGTGCTTCTTTTAATAGTACAAATTACAGTTCATTACTTCACGCTCTCCATAAGACTCATGAGGAAGCCAACAAATTAGCCTTATCCAACAATAGACTGAAAGGTCTGAACAATTGGTTGGAAGGCAGAGTCAAAGAGCTGGAAGATGAAGTTATACAACTAAAAACTGATTTTGATCATTTGGAAATCATTTACAAAGCTTTCAGTAATATTGACTCCAGCAAGCCAGTTAATTATGAAAACTGTGAGGTATTGCAGAACAAGGTTAATTACTTAATTACTACTGCTTCAAGGCTTTCAATGGGAACAACAAATCTTAATGTCATTTTGGGATCTCAAAACTGTGTTTCTGAAAAGGCTGGCATTAGATATCAATCCAATTTTCAAAGAAAACAAAAGAAGTACAACAGTTTTTTTAAACCAAATGATGAACAGTTTTCAAATCCAATGACTTGCTTCTATTGTATGAGAAAAGACCACTCAGTGAAGAATTGTAAAATTAGGAAATTTGATGTGCCAAAAGGACTAGTTAGGTGGGTGCCTAAGAGCATCACTAACACTTCTGGACCCAAATTTAACAAGGTACCAATGCCTCAAACTTAATCTGTTTTGCAGGTCTGTTTGGCATCAAATAAATTACTGTGGTACTTGGACAATGAATGCTCCAAACACATGACTGGTGATGCTTCCCAATTAAATAATCTGAAGCCGAAACCTGTTGGATATGTCACTTATGGAGATAACAATCGTGAGAGGATTCTTGGAGTTGGTGACATTGGAGGAGATGACAAAGTGATCATCAAAGATGTACTCTTAGTGGATGGATTAAAGCACAGTTTGCTCAACATCAGTCAACTGTGTGACAAGGGGTACAAGATCACTTTTGAGCCTAATCTTTGTCTTATAACAGATTCAGAATCCAGTGAAATTGTTGTAGTAGGTAAAAGGGTAAATAATGTATATATGCTTAATGTTTCTTGCATAACATCTAGCATGAATTGCTTGATCACTAGGAATGATGAATCTTGGCTGTGGCATAGAATATTAGCTCATATTCATATGCATCATCTCAATAGGATTGCATCAAAAGAACTTGTTGTTGGTCTACCTAAGCTCAAATTCAAAAGTGATAGACTATGTGAAGAATGCCAAAGAGGCAAACAAACAAAAAGCACTTTTAAACCACTGAATGTGATTTCAACTTCAAGACCACTTGAGCTGCTTCATATAGATTTATTCGGTCCCTCTAGAACTATGAGTTTGAAAGGCAACTATCCATTGTAGGGGCAGAATACATTGCAGCTAGAAGCTGTTGTGCATAGAGTTTATGGATTCAACAGCAACTAAGTGACTTCGATCTTAAATTATCTAAAATTCCATTATTTTGTGATAATACTAGTGTAATAAATTTAACAAAGAATCCTATACAACATTCTAGAACTAAGCACATTGAAATACGTCATCATTTTATTAGAGATCATGTAATTAAAGGTGATTGTGTGATTTAGTTTGTTAATTCTGAAAATCAATTAGCTGATCTGTTTACAAAACCCCTAAATAGAGATAGGTTTAATGTTCTCATAAATGAATTAGGGATTATTGATTTAAAAAATATTAATTAAATCAATTAGTCATTTAATAATTGATTCTTAAGTATATTTTATGCAATATTTGTGCCATCAATGCATTTGCTGAAATTTCTCTGAACCCACTGCAATTGATGCCAAAGATCTGATCTGATTTAATTGCTGATTAATTGATTGGGGCAAGAGAAAGCTGTGAAGGGAAACGAAAGGACTTATGGTTAATAAGTTGTTACAAGACGTTTCCTATATGGGAAATTTAAAGATTCTACTGAAATTCCAAGACAAGTCAAAAATATTTGACTGGGTTGAGCTGGCACCTAATGTAGAGTGCACGTGAAAAGTGATAAGCAACTCAGCACCACCTGTCATAGACTCATTGGAAGTCAACAAGTCAAAAACTGCAACAGATTCTGAAGTTAAGTAAATTCTGGCACAGTTTACTGCATGAAAAATCTAAACTGAAAAGATCTCTATGTGTTGTCTTTCAATATTCTGATTGCGTGAATTAACTGCACAGATTGAATTTGAATTTTCAAATTTGTCTCATGTGTGGCAGCATGCATGATAAATAGCACTAGCATAGAACACGTGATCACATACTTCATCCCACTTTCTTCATCCTAGAGTGCATATTGCATAGATCATGCCTTCTCTGAAACCACTGAAAATGGCCTCTTCCTCCACTCCTAAACAATGCGTCAAGAGAGCTTGTGTGAAGAATGGAAAAATTACTCATATCATTGATACTGATTATCTTGATAGTTGGTTTGTCGGGAACTGAGAAAGCATTCAGGAATTCCACAGAGAATATAGCAGAAAGGTCATTATAGCACCTAAGTTTATTAGGATGCTTTGGTTGAAAGAGCAGAAACTTGATGAAGTAAGGGAGATTCTGAGATATCAGAAGCTGGATAATTTTGTTAGACTGTGAGGCAATGTTTATCCTGATCTGGTCAAGGTATTTCTCACTAATCTATGGTATGATGAGGATGTAATTTACTCTCAAGTCAAGGGAGTGGACATGTGCATCAACGATGAAGTCTGGCTAACTATTGTTGGACTACGCAATGCTGGAATACCAATTGGGAGGAACTATGTAACTGAGTTGGAAGGGTTCAACAAACCACAATTTTTCAAAATGTGTCTAAGAAATCAACAAACTGAGTTTAGGAGTTACTCAATTGGCCTTCATTGTCATTTGGCTGGTGACGCCACGAGGTTTCAACCATGTTGTACTGACCGAGGAGGATGCAATGTTGATGTATTGCCTTATGGGAAGAATTAAAGTCAATTGGGTAAGTGTTATCAAGGAGCACATTATCAAGATCAGAAAGACGGTGGAATACAAAATTCCATATGCTATCCTTATCTCACAGTTTATTGAATATTTCGAAATTGATACTGATGGAGAGGTAGTAGAGATGGTAAAGGCGCACAATGAAGTTACAACAGCAACACTCAACACAATAGGACTCATCAAGGTAAATGATGAGAAATGGATATGAAAAGCTGACTATGATAATACTAATGAGCAACATGCTGAAGCTGAAGAAGAAGAATAAGAAGAGGATGATGAGGATGAGGAAGATGATGATGCTGATGAACCCATGGCAGATGCACCACAGAATGATTATGAACAATATTTTGTGGGTTTTGAGGAAAGGATGATGAATCAACTACATACTATGCAAGAAGAAAGCAGCACCCATCACCAATATTGTGAGACCAGATTCCAGGACATAGAGAGCATGGTGGGAGACGTTCAGAACAAACTTAGCCATATGTTTTTCAATCCAGACGATTAAACCTGTTATTGCATATTTGCTAGTTTCTTCCCCTCACTTTGATGAATGCAATGGGGGAGAAGTAAGTAGTAGATCTGGCCTAGTGTGTGTTTAGTTGGTTTAGTTGGTGTGCTGGTCTAGTTGTTGGTTGGTTTTATTGGTTGTTTTATTCTGCTTTATCTGCTGATGCTACCCTTGTTGCTGGTTTAACTAGTTTAGTTCTTAAGATTTTTGTTTCTTTATCATTTATGTAATATGTTGTCTGTCCAGTTAGGTGATGTAAAAATCTGAATCCGACTGATTAAGTCACTCTTATCTGCTGCCCGGATATTTTATGGAATGGAATATGAAGTAATATGTTATTATGTTTTAAATTCTTATAGTTCTAATACTATTTCATTTCCTTTCTTTAAAATCATAACCGAGGCAATGGAGAATGGGGGAGCAATGGCATGATTGCAGGAAATACTGATCTGAACTGGTTTGAGATTGATAAAGGAGTTATATCTAATTGTTTCAGTTCAATCAGTTGATTTTAAGTGTTTCTCTGAACTTGTTGAATTCACAGATTTCTAATCAACTGTTCTAGAGTTTAGTTGTTACAAGTTGAAACATTGTAACTCAACACACACGTGTTTGCTTTCATGAAATTGGGCGAGATTGTTAGCACAGTAGCTGCTGGATATGATTTGATGAAATCAACACAAGAGTGAAGTCTAGAATGGATCCTAGCTACAATGAAGTGCATGAGGATTTGAAGAGCTTGAGAGAGTTTTGGTCCTAGGCTAGGAGGGGTGTGTTGTTGTGAGTTGTTAATCAAAGTCAGATAAGTAATCAATAAACTGTTTCAAAATCTGAACTTGATATATTTTCTGTTAAGTCACGGGATGTTGTTAATTGATTGAATGGTGACTCGATCGATTGAAGTCTTAACGGTCAAAAATAACAGTTTTTCTATATAAAGGGACATGCACGTGTTTTTCATAGAACAACAAGTACAGAAATCATATTGAGCAAATTTTTGTGAATTTCTTGAGAGAAAAATGCGCGCAAACCTTGTGGTCAACTGAGCAATTGTTTTTCAACAAGAAAATTGTTCTTGGAGCTTTACTGCTGAATTGATCTACTACAAATTTTGATATTCAATCAGAGCTAAGTAATCCACTCTGTTCTTAATTCATTGTATAATCTGTTGAGTGGAATTATTGTGTATTGTTTGTATTCTTGATACATTTCTTGGATTGGAACTGAAGGTTACAAGTTACAGAGGGTTGTAATTGTAACAGGTTGTTTGGAGAGGTTTTTGCATTGGTTTTACACCTACTGTAGGTTTCAGTAGTGTGTGTACTGCGGGGAGAAGAATGTGTACTGTGGGGAGCAGTATTGTATTGTGTAAAACTGATCTTGGTGATCTTTTAGTGAAAATCTTTGCTAGTTTGCAAAGGACTGGACGTAGCCCTTGAGGAAGGGTAAACCAAGATAAAATCTTGTCTTCTTATTATTTCTTTCTCTCTTCTTGAACGTATTTGGGTTTTTTGTCTTCACTCGATTAACTAGTTATTCATTGCTCTTATTGTGTGATAAGTAAACTGATAATCTATGTATGTCTGAACTTTTTATTTCATCTGTATAATTGACTAATTGTGTTATTAATCAAATTAACATATTAACTAGTTCCTAATAACACTGTTGATTAAAAGAACATTTGAATAACATTCTTTCTTGAGATGAGTTGCAATTTCTTGGAGTCTTCTTTATCTGACTATTTTTGTGTTGTTATGTTATTCATCTTAACTAAGTAAATTGCTTCCGCTTGTGGTTTTGATATTATCTTGATCAATTGCAGTAACTACTTGTTATAGTTCTCTGAACTGGATTTTAAGATTTTGTGACTTCAGTGAATTGTATTGTGTTGTTATAGTATTTAATTAATCCTTGTAATTGATTGAATTAATTCTTTAACATAAGGACTCTTGCTATGTAATTCTAAATTGCATTGATTCAGTGAATTGATAAAGAATTTTCATTCAATCTTTCATACTTTATAGTATTTGCGAAAAGTTTTCAATGGTTCAATTCACAACCCCCCCCCACCCCACCCCCCTCTCTTGAACTCAGCCTAAACCCATTTTCTATAGCTTAGGTTTTCTTAAGCCAAGCTTAGGTTCTGGCGGCATGCTTGAGTTTTTTTGCATCAAATTGCTCTTTAATCACTCATCTTCAGGACTTCAATCACTTTTTTAATCCAATGCTTTCCCATTCAATTTTAGGCAAAAATAATCAAAATTAATAGTCATTTCCATTTTTTGACTCCCATAACCAATTATTAACAAAAACTACCGAAAATTGAAGATTAAGCATATTTTAAGCTTAGAGAGAGTGAATATTATTATAAAAAATAATATAAAAATATCATTTAAAGTCAACTCTATCAGGCAAATGTGGTTAAAGTACCTATAATTTCAAAAGTATGGTCTAAAGGAACCACATCTCAATAACAATTTTTTTTTTTTCGTGTTGCTTAAAATTGACATCATTTTTTCTATATATTCTGATCTAAAGGCCAATAAAACTTACTTTTTAGCCAACAACTTAAAATTGTTGCTTATTTTAGGTAACGATTTTTTGAGCATTGTTATATCGTTGGTGCCTAAAGCAAAAAATGATAAAGTAATTTAATCGATCATCTTAAATTAGTAATCAATCATTTTAACTATGAAACATGGTAAATGCTCTCTTCTTTAATCCATTATTATATGTGTTAATTGATTATTCATACTCTTTATTTATTTAGAAAAAAACTTAAAACAATGTTAATCGCAATCATTTTTTAGGCCACTTAAAGATACATTTTCCTGTTCGCTATTTTAATCATTTAACAAACCAATAATTTGATTATTTTGTTTTGAAAATATATGAAGAACAAATTATTCAGAAAACCTTAATTAAAATCAATTTTAAACATTTTTCACTTATTTTAATCTTTCAAACAAATATTTTTTATAGGTTAATATTAGGTTATGTTCTAAAATTGAAACTCTTGTAATTATATACCTAATGTGTATGTTCAAATATGTACAATAAAAGTTATAACACATAATATATATTTAATATCAATATTATAAAAAAATAATTTTTATTCAGACTCGGTTTTTTTATTCAAGTACAACACTAATGATTTTGATGGTTAGGTAGATTTGGTTGATATTCATTTGCTACTCAAACATAATTATGATACTCTTTTCTAACAGTTCTAAACATTCCAACACTTACAAAACCATAAAAAAAAGGTATTTGAAAAGTAATATTAGGAAGCGCAAGTGCTTCTAAACTAAATTCAAAACCTAAGATGTCACATAAAAAAAAACTTGAACTTAAGCACATAAACAAAATCAGATGATCATGATCAGGTTGATTTGACTTAAATCAATTAGGTTTCTTATTAAACAAAATTGTATTTTCACAATAAATGTACATGTATACATATTATTTTATCCAAAATTCCATAATTAGTTTTGTCGATAAAATGACTAATATCTTACTTTACTGTTCATAGTATAATAACAGAAATCGTATTACACATAAATGCATGCACAATATTAATATAGAAAAATTCAGAGTTTAATCACATTAAATTTGTAAATTGCAAATTAATCACCGTTAAATTTGATTGATTTAATTTTAAATATTACTTTAAAAATTAAGTTATTTAATGAATTCGGTCTAAATTTTTTAGTCGTTTATATTGATCCTAACAAATAAATATTTGCATACTGAAGTTGAGTTTAGTGCGTTCCAACCATTTGTAAACTGGTTGAGTTTAATAGGTTCATAAAGTTTTGAAAACCATCTTGTTTTGGAGACGTGAAAACCAAAGCTGATGAGAAAAAATTGCAACGCATTAATTGTGGGGGAATGGTATGATTCACTCGTTAAAAGGAAAGTGAGTTTGTTAATATAGAATAGCATGAACAAAAGTCAGTTTAGTGCTTGAACACTTTAGCCACGAACATGGAGTCTATGCACGGGTTGAAAAGAGTCCACACATAGTTGAACCCATGTAATCTGATGTTAGTGCATTAGCCTTTTTTCCCCATTCGTCAAAAGGAAAGAAAGGCTACCAAGAGATCTAACATGTGCTATTAAGAAAGTACCCGTAACCATTAAAAACAGCATTCACGTTTGGTTAGGCTTTGGTTAATCGGGTATAACTTGTATAGTAGAACTTTCTCAATGTTCATATATAGGAATTCTTAACAAGAGTTAGGTATAGTATGGTTACCTCTTACAACGTGTCAAACAACGATTCAAAATATCTAGGAAATGACACATAAAATATAAAAGAAAAAACTACAAGAGAACTTTGTTTATGTGATTGAAGATGAGTTGAAATATTATATTATAAATTGCTATGAAGCAATATTATGCTATTTGCTTCTGATCTATACTGGAATTAGAGCGATGAAACACAAATCCCAGCCGACTCACAGATAATCAGATCCCAAATATCTTTGGAATAAATCCTAGGACTCACAGATCCCAAATATTTTTGGAATAAATCCAAAGCAAGTAGAGAGGTTTGATAAATATCCGATTATGAAAATTTACCTAATAGAGTTAATTGACCTTATTTTATGATTAAATTTACTCTTTTCATATTTAAAATTTGTTTAATTTTTAATTTTATTTGAATTTTGATTATTGACAGTGTAAACTTATCACCTCTCATATATTATATATATATATATATTCAATAGTGTTTAAAGACATGATAGAACATAATAAATTAGATTACGATGTTTTTTTTAATCAGCAACAAAAGATTTTATTTTATAAATGAGGATAATAAAATTACCCCAAATTATAAAAAAAAAACACACACACAATAATAAACCCTCATCACCAAAAAAACATTCACCAAAGGATACAAAACCACAATCATATCACTCAGTTCCTCTATCAAACACAATTCATCCAATGACAATAAAATACAAATCCTCATTATAGCATCAGTACTACCTAGAGAAACAAATAAAATACAATTTTGAAAAAAACTCAGAGACATTCTCTGAAACAATAAAAATACAAAGACCAATTTGGTATCTCCTTCTTCAAAATTGTACGCGTCCATGCTTGCTTCAGAGCTCCACCTCACTGCATCCACAAAATGTCAAAACTTTTTTGTTGAAAAGAGTCACATAATGTCAAAAAATGATGTTTCTCTGTCTCCTTCACTCTTAGCCCTTCACCATTCTAATGCACTCCAAAAATCAGCAATAACCCAATCAAAATATGAAAAACTTGAATTCCTGAATTGTAGAGAACACCTCTACAACATCACATATGCTATTCTTAAAAATAATATCACTCCTGAACTTTCAAATTATTTTAAATATTTGTTATTCTTAAAAACAACATCACATATGCTATTCTTAAAAACAATGTCATCAATATTTGTTAGTGAAATTATCAGATGCTATGAGTTCTCAAACAAAATATTTTAAATTTATTTTATAATTATAATATATTTTATATGGCTTCAAATGAAAAATTATTATTTTATAATTTATTTGTTTATTTTAAAAATTAACTTACACATGTTCTCTTATAAAAATAATTAATTAATAATAATTTTTTTCAACCACGTAAATCAGATGGTAGTCCTATATTTATGTATATAAATTTAACCTTATCAGTTAAAATATGGCTTCAAATGAAAAATTATTATTTTATAATTTATTTGTTTATTTTAAAAATTAACTTACACATGTTCTCTTATAAAAATAATTAATTAATAATAATTTTTTTCAACCACGTAAATCAGATGGTAGTCCTATATTTATGTATATAAATTTAACCTAATCAGTTAAAACTTCGCACTTCATACCTCTGCACCTTTTTTACTTTTCATTTCTTTTAAACTCTCATATTTACTATTTGGGGTAGGCTAGAAATGGAGGATAATTTTTTTAGTAAGTTAACATTTTCCACATTCTTTCAAATCTTATAGAAATTTTTGGTCTAATATTGTCTAGTAATATATTATACTGTATCAACTGTTCTTTCTTATTTATTTTCAGATATGAAAAATCATTTTATGTTATAGCCTCTTAAAGTTTCTTTTTATTTATTTTTTAGCATTACGTTTCTTCTTAAGAATTTCCTTCCGTGTATAATTAGCAAAACACTTTCTTTTATTCATTGAATAAAAGAAAACAAAATAACTAATTTATCTCATAAATTTACTTTTTATAAGACATTGTATAGAAACTATGTTATTCTATGCAACAAGAAAATTCAGATCTCATAAATTTTCTTTTAAAGTTGACTTTCTTATAAGGAATTAATTATTGTGAATTAAATAATAATTTTTTATTAGAAAAAATAATTTATAAATATGAGAGTACTTTACTACTACTACCCATTCACATGATTTGTGGGTGTGATTTATCTTTATTTCATATTTTGTTGTTCTTGGAAGCTGTTGTTTATCTTACATGCATTGAATATTTGATAATTGTTTTATTCTATTTAATAGTTTTTCTTGATATTAGATTTGATAATATTTAATAGTTTTTCTTGATATTAACAGTGTGTTGTTACAAATATTATGATTTATGATTGCTGCATCTTCACATATATTGATTTGATTTTATTATTAATTAAACACATGTAAGATTCAATAATTAATTGATTCAAAATCATGTAATTAGTGGATTGTACTTATAGTATTGAAAATCCTATTATGAAAGGATTATAATCTAGAAAAGTTTATCCTTTTATAATACATTTTATAAAACTATAAGCACATACCATTAGTCATGTGTTTGAATTTAAATTATTATAAAATCTTACTTGATCAGATTTAATTATATATGTGACTACAAATCAAAATAGGTCAAACAACACGATACATTAAGGAATATATAAAAAAAATTAAATTCATTAAGATGATTATCAAGTTTCACTAAGCATCTAACAGGTTTCAAAAATAACAAAACTTGAAGTAAAGGTAGAATTAATAACAGCACGATAAATTAATGAACATAACAAGAAAAATTATTAAATTTATTAAGATGATTATCAAGTTTCACTAAGTAGGTAAGTCTCTAGTCTATAAGTCATTGTAACAATTATATCAAAAAATAATGTGTTCATTAATATAATAAAGTATATGCACATATTCAAAACAGTCGTTAAAATTAGTTTCTAAATATTAAATGAAAAGAAAATTTTAAATGCCAAATATATATATATATATATATATATATATATATATATATATATAAATATATATATATATATATATATATATATATATATATATATATATATATATATATAATAACTTTGCATACGTTCTAATTAAATTTTATTAAATTATTGAAGTTAAATAGTACATTAAAAAAAATTATTATTAACAAAGAATAATTATACATATATAAAATAGAGTACTTACTACTCTAACTCACATATAATACACATGATCTAGTAATCCTATTAGTCGTAATTTATCATATAGTCTCCTAAGTATTGTTTCTGCAATACATAAGCCCCTCTCACTAGTAGAAAAATAGGCTTTAACGTCTATTTTTTATGACGGTTAAAGAGGTAAACGACGTAGTCAAAAACACAGTGGCATTTTTGTAAATAAATGAACAATCCCACGTCGGTTAAAACAAACAAACCGTCATTGACCTATTTATAAAAAAGAAAAATTCAAATTTTTAAAAGTTGTAAGGGGCGCGTGAATCCCACGTCGGTTAAGAGGCCATAAGCGACGTGGGATTGTTCTCTACTACGTCCGCTAAGGCCTCATAACCGACGTGGTGCATACTGTATGACAAATTAGGGAAAATTGGGGAAAAGGGGTAAAATTAGGGCATACACCACGTCGGTTTTGGGCTTTGTAACCGACGTGGTGTGTTAACAGTAATTTTTTTTTAATTTCAGGGCATGCACCACGTCGGTTGGGAGGCCAGAACCGACGTGGTGCATCTATTTTATTTCAAACGCGCCTTTTTTTCTTCACTTTTCTTCTTCTCCGCTGCACGCGAACTCTTCCAGACACTTTTCCGGCATCTTCTCCTACACTTTTCGACCTCCATTTGCACCTCATTCTACTCCATTTTGCTTCCCCTTGTTCGCATTTTCGAGAGCTTCGGTATTGTTATTGTATTGAGCATTTGTTTGTGCTTTGTGGTTTTGGTAGGGTTCGTTTGGCCGATTTAGGTTTGTTTGTGTTGTTGGTTTTGGCATTACCACTGCGGGTTCGGTTTTGGCATCACCACGCTACAAGAGGTGTGTTTTTATCTTCTTTGAAATGGAAGAACAATATGTGTTGAATGTTTATCTATATCATTAGAATGCTTGTTCAAATTAGAATGTTTTGGGAGAATGTTTGATGTATGTTTT
>Ga0209700_103943_pt1 | contig 27596 bp, 8 predicted proteins | sample SiratroredBW_FD_187528 | JGI IMG/M metagenome (GOLD analysis project Ga0209700, IMG submission 187528) | Root nodule microbial communities of legume samples collected from California, USA - Siratro red BW (SPAdes) (version 2) | ecosystem: Host-associated > Plants > Roots > Nodule | place: USA... | reverse complement strand
AGTGTCTATTGTCAATCTGCTATTGAGAGCATCTAGAGTTTTGGGTTGTGTGAAACCATTGTGTAATTCTTCACCATTGTGAAGTAAACCCTTGTGAGCTTTCATTGTTCTCTCTTTTGAGAGTGTTTCTTTAATTCCTGAGTGGTCTTGATCTCAGGGGGAGATTGAGACTGGTATAACTTGGAGAGGTTTATGTACTCGTGATAACCTGGAGAGGTTTGTGTACTCGTGAGAACCTGGAGAGGTTTGTGTACTCGTTGTAACCTGTAGAGGTTTGTGTACTCGTTGTAACTATTTGCTGAATAGTGGAACCTCTTGAACGGTTTGTTCAAGGGAGAACTGGACGTAGCCCAAGAGATTAGGGTGAACCAGTATAAAACTGCTTTATATGTGCTTATATATTTTTGCCGTGGTTGGTGGTTTCTATTTATAGCGAATTGAGTTCAGGCTCCATTCAACCCCCCTTCTGGAGCCAACTGTTCCTACAAGTTGTGAATTTAATGTGATGAAAGTCGCGATAATTCCATTATTAGTATATGAGATAGATCAGATTGTTTAACTAGTTAAGGACAAATAACATTCGGTATGGGCACCTATAAACATAAGATTCGTGTGTGTGATTCTCTCATTTGTGATTGTCTTGTGAAATTGATTTTGCAAAAAGTCTTTTAAATGGGGTTACTGCAATGAATGACCAAACCATATTGGTCTTCAAAAATCAAAGAAAAGTGCAAAAGAGTCAAAGGAAAATTATACAAAATTTATCACACCAACTGTTTGAGAAATGGTTGTTCATGTGTAGTTGGGCCTAATTTTCTTAAATCAATTTTCATAAAGACTTTCTTAGAGATTGCCAATTGTTTCCAGCATATTGTGTGGGATTTATTTTTCCAAATTGTGTAATTCTTAGGTGACTTTCATTTCAAGGTTTTACATGAATCCAATGAGTGAAGATTTTGCACCAAAATTCACCATTATTTGAGTCTTTTTCAAGCTTTCTTTGATTTTATGTTTATAAACATGTCACATAAGTGTTGTATTCTTTTGTGTTCCTTTTCTTCTGGAACCTTTTCAGTTTTTCTTTATTGACTCTTCTTGATTTTGTCACAAATAAAATTGAGAAAATTTGAGATTTCAATGAATTTGGATTTATTACATCTTTCACTTGAAAGTTGGTATTTTTTTATGAGAATTAGGGGCAATTAAGAGGTATTTTTCATTAATTATAAATTATTTTGAGTGTGACCAAGACACCCTTGAGTGAATTACCATTTTTAGAGTGAATGATCAAAATTTTGGAATGAAAACACTTGAAGACAAATTCCAATAAATTTTTTTCTACTAAAACTCAAATCTTGCTAGTTTAGATTGTTTTTTTGGTATTTTTGTGTAAGTTTTATTAAAAGTGCAGCCATGTCCGTGAAGTCCAAGGAAGACGAAAATTCTAACTTAGAAAGGAACCAAGTCACTCTTAAAGATGTGATGCAATGTGTACATGTCAAAAATATTTTATCTTAAAAGGTTTTTATATTAGTGAAGTAAAACTTGTTGGCCAGATCAATAATAATTGAGCACAAGATATAATAACAAGGAAAAACATTAAAATATGCATTTCATTTTGAGGGTGGTATAATATGATGGTCTTCAAAGATACACATACATGTTGCACTATCAACAGTTGAAAGTAAAACATATATTGTAGCATCTAGTTATGCAACCCAACAGTGTAACTAAGAAGAATTTTAGAAGTAATGCATAAAAAACAAAAGACTCCCACGAAGATATTTTGCACAATAATTTTATAATTACATTATTTAAATATCTAATGTTTCATAGGCAGTCCAAACATATCAATATTTGGTTTTACAATATTTGCGAACTGATTGAAAAAAAGGAGACGAAAATAAATTTTAGCAACTGAAAACCAAGTTACAAATATTTTTACTAAATTATTAAAATTTAAATTATTTTACAAATTAAAGAAAATGTTCGACATAATAAAAATTTAAACTTGATTAAGGAAGATGATGATAGAAATTAATCAAGTTTTATTAAGTTTTTCATATACCAAACACCTTATTTTCGTCATTATTATTATTATTGTTATTACTATTTTTTTAATGTATTTTTGTGAAATCTATATACATTATGTAATAATAAAAAACGATAAATCATGGAACAAAACTTTAAAAAAATATTCTATTTTTATGTTTCCGTGAGGAATGTAAACTTCATTAAATTGATATAGTATTTACCGTATCAATGTTTAGTGGAAATTTTGGTGATTTATCTAGGATTGAAATTAGTCTTGAATCACAATAAATCAATATAAAAACTTAATAACTTAATGTTCTTATTTCTCTATAATATGTTTCATTTATGTGTTGTTTCAGTGGAAAAAAAAATTGCTGAAAAAAAATAAATAAAGAGAACAGTTAACATTAAAGAGTAGTTTCATTTTATTTAACAGGAAATTATTAAAATAATGTTTGGTTAACATAAATCACATCCCACAAATACATTTTAATCTTAGTGGTCAATTTAGAATATTTATCGTCGATAATATATATAGGCAGAAAACATATTAAACTTTTGTGGACGAAACATTTTTTAACTTTAAAATGGCATTCATACAACTTTTATCATTCAATTATTTCACTTATTTCCTTAGTTTATTTTGACTGAAGAATCTTATTTTATATTTGAAGGCAAGTTATGAGCACAAAATGGCAAAAGAGATTGAAAATCATAGTTTATTATGAAATTATAATGTTTCATAGAAGGCTCAATCCTAGGTAGTATATTTTAACAAGAACTTTGTGAGGAAATGAGTTTAAATGAAAATTGAGAGTCCCTAGCATATTTGAATGTAACAACACTACCTTTATTAAGTGGTTGATTTGGTGTGAGGAGACAAAAACACCAGTATGGGAAAAGTTAAGAACAATAATAATTCATGCAATTTTAATACAACTCAAGGCTTGAGAAGAAACAATACCTTTAGAAACGAAAATAAAGAAAATAAGTGTGGTGAGAATTTTCATGGTTAAATAAGTCATTTTGGATAGCTCAAAACAAAAGTATAACTTATTATATATATATTTAAGCAAAAATTTTTAATAACACTTGTGACAACTAAGTTTGTCATTTCGATCAAAATATTATAGAATGACTTTTATTTTTAATTACAATACTTATAATAATTTCGAACCGAAATTACATTTTGACCGAAATGTCAAACAACAAAGTTGACTTAAAATAAAAGTTAATCAATAACATTTCGATTATTTTGAAAACAAAGTTGATATTTTATTTTAAGTCAAAATAACAATTTGAGTATTGTAATTAAAAATGTCAAAATAGTTTTTATTATAAGTCAAAATGTCAAAATGGGCTTATTTGTTTTGATGATTTGATTATGATATATTAATTAGATGGGCTTATTTGATATTCAACTACCATCATCTTATTTTACTATATTTGAATTTAAATAATTTTAATTTAATTATATTTTATTTAATTTTATCTTCACATTTTAAAAACTGTCAAATATTTAGAATTAGATTTTAAAAATTAACTTATCTTTCAACTTGTGATCTCTAATAATAAATTTTGATTGAAATATATTAAATAGTGATCTATCTTTGAAATAATCTTTTGTACTCATATTAATAAAAGTATTTTAAAATAAATAAAATTTGATAATACTTTATAATAGTACGGTATATTTACAGAGATAAAAGTATTTAAAATAAATAAAATTTGATAATACTTTATAATAGTACGGTATATTTACAGAGATAAAAGTATTTAAAATAAATAAAATTTGATAATAATACTTGATACTAGTGTTGTATATTTATAGAGTTTTAAGGTGTTCAGGTTTTGAATCAAACTCAACACCAGCTATTTGTTTGTCATGCTTGCTGTATGGCTGAACTAACAAATAGTTGATTATCCAATTTCTACTAAACTACTATATTTGCATTCAAAATATCAAAATAAAGATATATCCTAATCCAAATATCTTGAGGGAAATCATTGAAAAGTTACATACTTTTTTATTAACTTACATAAAACGTAAATTTCATAAAATTTGTGTATCGCGATCTTAAAAAGATTATTATTTTACAACAATAATATTTAACAATATATAATTTAAGAGCTAAATAAGAAACTATTTAATTCATTATATCAATATCATATATACAAAAATATATTTTTACTTTATTTAATTATTTTCTAAAATACTAGAAGTAAGGATGCTTAGCGGTTCAATTTTTTCTATTATAAATCATTTAAATATTTTTTTTAATTTTAATTTATTATACATTTCAACCAAAGTAAATTGAAACGGCTTTATTATTATAAAATAATTAAACACTACTTTTTATAAATATTTTATATATTTTATAATTAAAAATTGTTGAAACCTATTATGAAACTTTTTTTCATAATTATTATTCTATTCGTAATTTTAAATTTTTATTATGTATTAATAAATTACAAAACATATAACATTATATTAAAGAAATGAATGATTTAGTTCAATTATTAATTTCAAACTTAAAAATAATCTAATTCAATTAGTTAAGGATTTTTTTTAAATAAATGTTGATTGGTTTCAACCTTGTTTTATTATTTTTATTTATTTTTAAAATTAATTCATTTTTCAATACAACTTTTACTTTTTACATCACATTTAATAAATTTAATATTTATTTTATTTTTTCCTGTCATGATCTTTTCTTAAATATTTAAGAAATTTACTAATATCTTTAATATATTAATATATTAAAAGGTATTTAATAGTTTTAACTTAATTAAATGAAAAATGATACATTGACACTTTTATTGGACATCCCTTCACTTATTCCATTTCACACTTTTATCTGATACCCCTTCAGTGAGTTGGCAATGAAAGAGAAAGATATTTATTTAATAGTTATTTGGATTTGTTACATCTTTCACCTAAGAGTTGATATTTCTTGATGAGAATTGGAGGCATTTTCTTATTAATTCTAGACTATTTTGAGTGTTACTAAGGTATCTTTGGATGAATTATCATCTTGAGAGTGAGTGATCAAAATTTTGGAGTGAAAACACTTATAGACAAATTTCAATATTTTATTTTTCCTGCTAATACTCAATTTTTGGTTAGTTTGGATTGTTTTCTTGTAATTTTTATATAGGTTTTATTAAAAAAACAGTCATGTCTTGAGAGTTCCAAAAAAAAAGTAGTATTAACTTGGAAAGAAACTAGTTCACTCTTAAATACGTGATGCAATGTGTTTATATCAAAGATACTTTATCCTAGAGATTTTCTTATATGACTAATAATGAAGTAGAATTTGTTGGCTATATTAATAAGGATTGAGCACGAGATGTACAAATAAGGAAAAACATTATAATATGCATTTCATTTTGATAATGGAACAATATCATCTCCTTAAAAAAGACACATAAGTATTGCATTCTCAAGGGCCGAAGCAAAAAATACATTGTAACAACTAATTATCCAGCCCAAATAATGCAACTAATTTTTTTTTAAACAATACTTCAAAAACAAAATCCTCTTACCGAGATATATTGTACAATAATTTTGTAATTGCAATTGCATCGTAGAAAAATTCAATGTTTGATAGATAGTCCAAATACATCAATATTTAATTTTACAACATCCACTAATTTAATTAAAAACAGAAACGAAAATCACAGATTGTGCAACTGAAAAATAAAATGCAAATATTTTTGCTAAACTACTAAAAATTAAGTTATTTGATAAGTTTAAGAAAATGTTTGACATAATAAAAAATTAAATTTGATTAACGAAGATGACGATAGAAATTAATCGTTTTTAAGTTTTGCCTATAACAAACATCTTATTTTTTACCATTGTTTATTATTATTATTATTATTATTTAATCTATTTTTGTGAAATCTATATAAAAGTATTATAGTACATTACGTAATAACAATAAATGATAAATCATTGAACGAAATTTTAAAAAATAATTTTTTTGTCTGTTTTTTCTGTGAAGAGTGTAAACTTCATTAAATTGATATGGTATACACTGTCTCAATTTTTAGAGGAAATTTTGGTGATTTATCTAGGATTGAAATTAGTCTGGAATCAAAACAAACCAAAACAAATCAAAATAAAAACGTAATGCCTTAATGTTCTTATTTCTCTATAATATGTTTCATTTATATGTTGTTTTAGTGGAAAAATATTTTGCTGAAAAAAAAAATAAAGAGAAAAGTTAAGATGAAAGAGTGGTTTCATTTTATTTAACAGGAAATTATTAAATAATGTTTGGTTAACATAAATCACATCCCACAAATACATTTTAATCTTAGTAGTCAATTTAGAATTTTTTTCGTCAATATGGCAAAAAACATATTAAACTTTTGTGGACAAAACATATTTTGAAAAGGAATTTAAAAAAAAAATGAAACACTTTGACTTAATTTTTTTTAACTTTAAAATCGCCATTCATACAACTTTTACCATTCAATTGTTTCATTTATGCCTTTAGTTTATTTTGACTTGAAAATCTTATTTTGTATTTGGAGGCATTTACCATTCAATTGTTTCACTTATCCTTTTAGTTTATTTTGATTTGAGAATCTTATTTTGTATTTGGAGGCAAGTTACGAGCACAAAATGGCAAAAGGGATTGAAAAGCATAGTTTATTATGAAATTATAATGCTTCGTATAAGGCTCAACTCTTGGTTGTACATTTTAACAAGAATTTTGTGAGGAAATGAGTTTAAATGGAAATTGAGAGGCCCTAGCATACTTGAATGTAACAATACCACCTTTGTTAAGTAGTTGATTTGGTGTGAGGAGACAAAAACCAGTATGGGAAAATGTCACAATCCAAGGAGGTATGGATTCAAGTGAATCAAATCTTGTGCAATTAAGGATCACATTATTTTGAGCACAAGAACACTTGTTGGTGATAGTAACACCCATTCTGGTTTTCCCTGCACCATAACTCCTGTTCGAGTTTGACTTATAGAGATATCACTCAAAAGGCACTTACCATAACCTGATATCATGATACATGGAAAAGTTAAGAACAATAATAATTCATAAAATTTTAATACAACTCATGGCTTAAGAAGAAACAATACCTTTAGAAACAATAACAAAGAAAACAAATGTGGTGAGAATTTTCATGGTTGAATAAATCATTTTAGATAGCTCAAAACAAAGGTATGACTTATTATATATACATTTAAACAAAAATATTTAGTAACACTCGTGACAACTAAGTTTGTCATTTCGATCAAAAAAATGTTATTGAATAGCCTTTTTTTTTTTTTTTAATTACAATACTTAAAATAATTTTGAACCGAAATGACATTTTGACCGAGATGTCAAACAACGAAGTTGACTTAAAATAAAAACTATTCAATAACATGTCAGTTATTTTGAAAACAAGATTGACTATTTATTTTAAGTCAAAATAGCATTTTGAGTATTGAAATTAAAAATGTCAAAATAGTTTTTATTTTAAGTCAAAATGTCAAAATGATTTTTCTTATCATAAAATTTGTTTTATGATTTGATTATGATATATTAATTAGATGGGCTTATTTGATATTTAAATACCATTATCTTATTTTACTATATTTGAATTTAAATAAGTTTAATTTAATCATATTTTATTTAATTTTATCTTCACATTTTAAAAACTGTCAAATATTTAGAATTAGATTTTAAAAATTAACTTATCTTTTAACTTGTGAATTCTAATAATAAATTTTGATTGAAATATTATTAAATAGTGATCTATCTTTGAAATAATCTTCTGTACTTATATCAATAAAAGTATTTTAAAATAAATAAAATTTGATAATACTTTATAATAGTACGGTATATTTAAAAAGATAAAAGTATTTAAAATAAATAAAATTTGATAATAATACTTGATAGTAGTGTTGTATATTTATAGAGTTTTAAGGTGTTCAGATTTTGAATCAAACTCAACACCAGCTATTTGTGTGTCATGCTTGCTGTATGGCTGAACTAACAAATAGTTGATTATCCAATTTCTACTAAACTACTATATTTGCATTCAAAATATCAAAATAAAGATATATCCTAATCCAAATATCGTGAGGGAGATCATTGAAAAGTTACATACTTTTTTATTAACTTACATAAAACGTAAATTTCATAAAATTTGTGTATCGCGATCTTAAAAAGATTATTATTTTACAACAATAATATTTAACAATATATAATTTAAGAGCTAAATAAGAAACTATTTAATTCATTATATCAATATCATATATACAAAAATATATTTTTACTTTATTTAATTATTTTCTAAAATACTAGAAGTAAGGATGCTTAGCGGTTCAATTTTTTCTATTATAAATCATTTAAATATTTTTTTTAATTTTAATTTATTATACATTTCAACCAAAGTAAATTGAAACGGCTTTATTATTATAAAATAATTAAACACTACTTTTTATAAATATTTTATATATTTTATAATTAAAAATTGTTGAAACCTATTATGAAACTTTTTTTCATAATTATTATTCTATTCGTAATTTTAAATTTTTATTATGTATTAATAAATTACAAAACATATAACATTATATTAAAGAAATGAATGATTTAGTTCAATTATTAATTTCAAACTTAAAAATAATCTAATTCAATTAGTTAAGGATTTTTTTTAAATAAATGTTGATTGGTTTCAACCTTGTTTTATTATTTTTATTTATTTTTAAAATTAATTCATTTTTCAATACAACTTTTACTTTTTACATCACATTTAATAAATTTAATATTTATTTTATTTTTTCCTGTCATGATCTTTTCTTAAATATTTAAGAAATTTACTAATATCTTTAATATATTAATATATTAAAAGGTATTTAATAGTTTTAACTTAATTAAATGAAAAATGATACATTGACACTTTTATTGGACATCCCTTCACTTATTCCATTTGACACTTTTATCTAATACCCCTTCACTGAGTTGGCAATGAAAGAGAAAGATATTTATTTAATAGTTATTTGGATTTGTTACATCTTTCACCTAAGAGTTGATATTTTCTTGATGAGAATTGGAGGCAAGTGAGAGGCCTTTTCTCATTAATTTTAGACTATTTTGAGTGTTACTAAGGTACCTTTGGGTGAATTATCATTTTGAGAGTGAGTGATCAAAATTTTGGACTGAAAACACTTGTAGACAAATTTCAATATTTTATTTTTCCTACTAATACTCAATTTTTGCTTAGTTTGGATTGTTTTCTTGTAATTTTTGTGTAGGTTTTATTAAAAGTACAACCATGTCAGAGAGAAATTAGTGTTAACTTGGAAAGAAACTAATTCACTCTTGAAGACGTGATTCAATGTGTTCACATCAAAGATACTTTTCCTTAGAGACTTTTTTTATATGACTAATAATGAAATAGAACTTATTGGCTATACTAATAAGAACTGAGCACTAGATGTACAAATAAGAAAAAACATATTATAATATGCATTTCATTTTGATAATGGAACAATATAATGTCCTTAGAAAAGACATAAATATTGCATTCTCAAAGACTGAAGCAAAAATACATTGTAACAACTAATTATGCAGCCCAAATAGTGCAACTATTTTTTTTTTTAAATAATACATCAAAAACAAAATCCTCTCACCAAGATATATTGTACAATAATTTTGTAATTGCATCATAGAAAAATTCAATGTTTCATAGATAGTCCAAATACATCAATATTTAATTTTACAACATCCACTAATTTAATTAAAAAAAACGAAAATTACAGATTGTGCAACTGAAAAATAAAATGCAAATATTTTTGCTAAACTACTAAAAATTAAGTTATTTGATAAATTTAAGAAAATGTTTGACATAATAAAAAAGTAAATTTGATTAAGAAGATGACGATAGAAATTTATCGTTTTTAAGTTTTGCCTATAACAAACATCTTATTTTTTACCATTGTTTATTATTATTATTATTATTATTATTATTATTATTATTTAATCTATTTTTGTGAAATCTATATAAAAATATTATCATTGAATAAAATTTTAAAAAATAATTTTTTTTTGTGTTTTTGTGAAGAGTGTAAACTTCATTAAATTGATATGGTATACACTGTGTCAATTTTTAGAGGAAATTTTGGTGATTTATCTAGGCTTGAAATTAGTCTGGAATCAAAACAAATCAAAATAAAAACGTAATGCCTTAATGTTCTTATTTCTCCATAATATGTTTCATTTATATGTTGTTTTAGTGGAAAAAGATTTTGCTGAAAAAAAAAAAATAAAGAGAAAAGTTAACATGAATGAGTGGTTTCATTTTATTTAACAGGAAATTATTAAATAATGTTTGGTTAACATAAATCACATCCCACAAATACATTTTTATCTTAGTGGTCAATTTAGAATTTTTTTCGTCGATAATATATATAGGCAAAAAACATATTAAACTTTTGTGGACAAAACATATTTTGGAAAGGAATTTAAAAAATAAAAATAAACACTTTGACTTAATTTTTTTTACATTAAAATGGCCATTCATACAACTTTTACCATTCAATTGTTTCACTTATGCCCTTAGTTTATTTTGACTTGAGAATCTTATTTTATATTTGGAGGCAAGTTATGAGCACAAAATGGCAAAAGGGATTGAAAAACATAGTTTATTATAAAATTATAATGCTTAGTAGAAGGCTCAACCCTTGGTTATATATTTTAATAAGAATGAGGAAATAAGTTTAAATGGAAATTGAGAGTCTCTAACGTACTTGAATGTAACAACACCATTTTTATTAAGTGGTTAATTTGGTGTGACGAGATAAAAACCAGTATGAGAAAATGTCACAATTCATGGAGGTATGATTCAATTGAATCAAATCCTATGCAATTCAGGATCACATTATTTTGAGCACAAAAATACTTGTTGGTGATAGTAACACCCCATTTTGGTTTTCCATGCACCATAACTCGTGTTTGAGTTTGACTTATAGAAATATCACTCAAAGGACGGTTACCATAACCTGATATCATGATGCATGAAAAAGTTAAGAACAATAATAATTCATGAAATTTTAATAATACAACTCATGGCTTGAGAAGAAATAATACCTTTAGAAACAAGAATAAAGAAAACAAGTGTGTGAGAATTTTCATAGTTAAATAAGTCTTTTTGAATAGCTAAAAAAAAGATATAACTTATTATATATACATTTAAGTAAATAATAATATTTATTACTTATTAAATATTTATTGAATACATATTTAACATATTTTTCAAAATTTAATCTGCTATTAAACATCTTTCAAATTGGTTTCCATAATGCCTTAATATTACTATTTATTAAATATAATATTTCACGAAAAAATTTATTAAATATTTAATAACACTCGTAACAACTAATTAAGTTTCAAAATGTTATTGAATAGTTTTTTCTAAGTGAAGTTTATTTTAATTACAATACTTGTTCCCTATGGTATTTCATAAATGAATTTTTTAAAAAGATATAAAGTTCAATTAAGTTTTAATTTTACTTTATTTAATTGAGTTTCCATTAACAATTTATGTTATATAGTAAATGTCCAAAATTTTTATATTACTCAATTAAGTCTTTATCACCAAGATGATATGAGCGTTTGGTTTTTTAACGTGAAATTGTATGATACAAAAACAATAAAATTTTGATATGTCAATTATCTTTCAAAATAATGACATAGTTTCATTTTATAAATTAATATTAAATAAATAATAATAATGTAAAGATATGAAACAATAATGTTTGATAACGATAATTATTTTGTAATATTTTGATTACGACCGTAAAATCAAATGGTTGAATCATCCCTATTAATGACAAATACGTACTCGATTAAAAAATATAAAAAATTTTATACTTACTAAAAATTGGTAACGAAAATCCAATTGAAAATAATTAAATTGAAAGGGACTTGAAACTATATTAAGTCATTTTTTATTTTCTTTGTGAATACACATATGGAAAAATTTTGGACATTTACTATATAACATAAATTTTTAATGGAAACTCAATTAAATAAAGTAAAATTAAAACTTAATTGAACTTTATATTTTTTTAAAAAAATTCATTTATGAAATACCATAAGGAACAAGTATTGTAATTAAAATAAACTTCACTTAAAAAAAAGCTATTCAATAACATTTTGATGGAAATGACAAACTTAATTAGTTGTCACGAGAGTTATTAACTATTTAATAAATTTTTTCGTGAAATATTATATCTAATAAATAGTTAAGGCATCATGGAAACCAATTTGAAAGATATTTAACAGCAGGTTAAATTTTGAAAAATATGTTAAATATGTATTTAATAAATATTTAATAAGTAATAAATATTATTATTTGCTTAAATGTATATATAATAAGTCATACCTTTTTTTGAACTATTCAAAATGACTTATTCAACCATGAAAATTCTCACCACATTTGTTTTCTTTATTCTCGTTTATAAAGGTATTGTTTTTTCTCAAGTCATGAATTGTATTCAAATTTTATGAATTATTATTGTTCTTAACTTTTCCATACATCATGATATCAGGTTATGGTAACTGCCCTTTGAGTGATATTTCTATAAGTCAAACTCAAACACGAGTTATGATGTAGGAAAAACCCAGTTATGATGTAGGAAAAACCAGAATGGGTGTTACTATCACCAACAAATGTCCTTGTGCTCAAAATAATGTGATCCTGAATTGCACAGGATTTGGTTCAGTTGATTCCATACCTTCTTGGATTGTGACATTTTCTCATACTGATTTTTGTCTCCTCACACCAAATCAACCACTTAATAAAGGTGGTGTTGTTACATTCAAGTATGTTAGGAACTCTCAGTTTTCATTTAAACTCATTTCCTCACAAAGTTGTTGTTAGAATGTATAACCAAGAGTTAAGCCTTCTACAAAGCATTATAATTTCATATAATAAACTATGTTTTTCAATTCCTTTTATCATTTTGTGCTCATAACTTGACTCCAAATACAAAATAAGATTCTCAAGTCAAAATAAACTAAGGGCATAAGTAAAACAATTGAAGGGTAAAAGTTATATGAATGCCATTTTAAAGTTAAAAAAATTTAAGTTAAAGTGTGTTTCAATTTTTTTTTAAATTCCTTTTCAAAATCTGTTTCGTCCACAAAAGTTTAATATGGTTTTTGCCTATACGAAAAATATTCTAAAATTGACCACTAAGATTAAAATGTACTTGTGGGATGTGATTTATGTTAACCAAACATTATTTTAATAATTTCCTGTTAAATAAAATGAAACCACTCTTTAGTGTTAACTGTTCTCTTTATTTATTTTCAGCAATTTTTTTTCAGTTAAACAACACATAAATGAATATTATAGAGAAATAAGAACATTAAGTTATTAAGTTTTTATATTGATTTATTTTGATTCAAGACTAATTTCAATCCTAGATAAATCACCAAAATTTCCACTAAAAATTGATACGGTAAATACTATATTAATTTAATGAAGTTTACACTCGTCACGGAAACATAAAAATAAAATATTTTTTAAAAGTTTTATTTAATGATTTATCGTTTTTTATTATTAAATAATGTACGATAATACTTTTATATAGATTTCACAAAACTACATTAAATAATAATAGTAATAATTTATAAAGAAAACTCACAAATAATGACGAAAAATAAGGTGTTTCGTATATGAAAAACTTAATAAAAGTTGATTAATTTCTATCATCATCTTCCTTAATCAAGTTTAAATTTTTATTATGTCAAAAATTTTCTTTAATTTGTAAAATAAATTAAATTTTAATAATTTAGTGAAAATATTTGTAACTTATTTTTCAGTTGCTAAGATTTATTTTCGTCTCCTTTTCCTCAATCAATTTGTGAATATTGTAAAACCAAATATTGATGTGTTTGGACTATATATGAAAAATTGGATTTTTATATAATGCAATTATAAAATTATTGTATAAAATATCTCTATGGGAGTATCATTTGTTATTATTACGTAATGTTTGATAATACTTTTATACAGATTTCACAAAAATAGATTAAATAATAATAATAATAATAATAATAATAATTACAAACAATGGTAAAAAAAAAAGATGTTTGGTATAGGCAAAACTTAATAAAACTTGATCAATTTGTATCGTCATCTTACGTTAATCAAGTTTAATTTTTTATTATGTCAAACATTTTTTTAATTTGTAAAATAACTTAACTTTTAATAATTTAGCGCAAATATTTGCATCTTATTTTTCAGTTGCACAATATGCGATCTTCGTTTTTTAAAATAAATTTGTGGATATTGTAAAATTAAATATTGATGTATTTAGACTATCTATGGAACATTGAATTTTTGTACCATGAAATTAATTATTGTACAATATATCTTTGTGAGAATATTTTTTTATGTATTATTTAAAAAAAAATTAGTTGTACTATTTAGATTACACAATTAGTTGTTACAATATATTTTTTCTTCAACCGTTGAGAATTTTATATTTATGTGTCTTTTTTAAGGTCATGACATTGCACCAATATCAAAATGAAATGTATATTTTATATATTTTTTCTTGTTCCTACATCTCCAGCTCAATCATTATTACTACGTGAACAAGTTTTACTTCACAATTACTTATATAAAAAAAATCGCAAGGATAAAGTACTTTTGATATAAACACATTGCATCATATCTTCAAGAGTGAATTGGTTTCTTTCCATATTAAGAATGAGTAAAGGAGGATCAATCACTTGAGAATACTTCTCAAGATAAGAACCAAAATGAAATACAACTCAATCTCTCACAAAATCTCACAAATGAGTTTCTTCCTCATTCATCTTATGAAAATACAAAGGAGAGCACACTTATTTATAACAAGGATTATTTGATCAAGGAGGAGTCTCGAGAGTCAGAAAGAGTTAACTATCCTAATCAAGGTTAACTACACTTAACTCTGTTTACACACACTAATCCCTTGAAATTAGAAAAACACATGGTAGTTTCTAAGACCCAAGAAATGTAATGATTACTACATAATGACTAGAATGGAGACACATGGGCATGAAGTTTAAGAGTCTCAGGTATTTTGAATATGTCTTGAAAACTTGAAAATTCAATGATGATCAAACTAGCCCTTGTGAGATGTATGTGCTAACTTAAGACTTTCAAAAGACATTTCTTATTTTTCACATCTAAGACCAAGTTCTCCCTAGTTCTTACTCTCAAGTTTGTGTTTCTCTCAAGTTCCTCTAATTTTCTACAATTTACAAAAAATTAATTTTTTAATTTCCTCCTACAAAGCTTTAAGCCTCCCTCTTGTCATTCTCCTATCAAATCTCTTCCTTATTTGTTCATCTTTGTCTTTTTTAGTCATACTTTTTTTTTTTGTATTTCTTGATGCTCTTCCTCTCTTTCTTCCTCAGGAACTTCATCATGTTCATATCTATCAACCTTTGATGCATTGTAAAATTCTTTTAGCACCTTGCAAATGACACAAATGTGGCTATTCCATGAAAGTGCTAAGCAGTCATAGTCCAAAAACAATCTGCCTTGTTGCTCTCAAATATCTAAAACTTCCAACCAAACTTTTGTATTAGCTTGGATACTCTCTTATATTTAATTTGTCTTATAAACTTCGATTTGATTTATCTTCAACTAATGTGGAGATTGACTTTGAATTCTTCATCTTAAAATTTCTTTAGAATATCACTTGCATGTTTCTTTTGAGATATAAAAATTTCACCATCCTCTTGAATGACTTTAATGTCTAGAAAAATAGGACATTAGATCCAAATATGTCATTTCAAAATTCTGTCATACCCTTCCTAAACTCTATGACCATCTAGAGATTGTTGGCAATAAAGATTAAATTATCAACATAAAGACACATAATAAGGGTACTTTAGCCGTTCAATAAATTTAATATATAGTGTGTGCTCAAATATAAACCTTTGAAAGTCATTTTTCACAAAATATGAATCAATCTTCTTAGCCCAAGCCCTTAGTACATGCTTTAAGTCATACAATGAGTTCTTTAATTTGTAAACTTTATCTTCGTTACCTTTGATCACATAATTTGCAGGCTGCTCAACATATACTTGTTCTTCCAAAATATCATTTATAAAAGTAGACTTGACATCGATTTGATATATCTTCGAAATACTTAGGAGTTAATACAAATATAATCATACCAATTGTATCTAATTTCACAACAAGAGAAAATACCTCAAAGTAATCAATGTTTGATTTTTGCTTGTACCTTTTTACTACTAGTCTTGCTTTAGAATGATCAATTTCACAATTGGGTTTTTACTTGGTCTTGTAAGCCCATTTCTCTCGAATCGACTTCTTAACAATTGGAAAATATATTAACTCCCATGTATCATTCTTCTCTGTCACATGAATCTTAACATTCATAAATATCAAGAGTGATCTTTCCCTATGAATATTCACCAATAATGATTTTTTTGTAGTTTCTTACTAATTTACAACTCATAAAATGAAAATAACAAAAAAATTGATAATTTCATAATTAGATAGTTATTATTATTACACACAATATAATCCTCCAATTTGGTAAGTCATCTTTATTTCCTTTCTAATCTTTTAGATGCGTCGAGCTAATCAAGAGTCAATTCTTTTTGCTCATTTTGTTGTACATAATTTTATGGAATCACCACTAAATACTTTTGGCCTTTCAAAGTGTAGTCATACATTTTTTATTTGTTAAATGTTATATCTGGACTACTAATCACTTTTTTTTTTATGGATTGTATAGTTTGTAAGCTTTTGAATTTGTGTAGTATCCTATGAACACAATTCTCTCATTATTATCAATTTTCTTTTTTAGTTATATGGTCCATAACATACACTCAAAAACTTTGAAATCTCAAATTAATGGTTTTCTTTTTCTCCAAGCTTCTTATCATGAACAATTTTAGTTGAACACCTTTTCATTTGACACACAACAGTAGCAACAACTTCTTCCCAAAGTTCTCTAGGCATATATTCAACCTTGAACATATATCTCACCATGTCCATGATTGTCCAACTTTTTTTTTTTACCAACTATATTTTATTGAGTGACATATATGATTGGTAGTTGGTGATGGATTTTGTGCTACTCAAAGAAGTCTATACAATTAATATATTTTTGGCCTTTATTTTCGTATCTTTAATTTTGCAATCACTTTGTTTTTCCACAAATACCTTGAATGTCTCCAAGGCATCATAAACTTCTATTTTCTTCTTCAAGGAATACACCCATATCTTTCCATTAAAATCATCAATAAAGGTAATGAATTACCTGCCACCACTAGGAGTTGGAATCTCAACAATACACAAGTTTGAGTATACAATCTCAATAACTTCTTTGCATTTCATGACTTTCTTTTAGGAAAATATTCTATTTTTCATTCTAGTCGTCTAGTTTACACACATTATTGGAAATATTTACAATAGATAAATCAAAAACATATTATTTCTTTGCCAAAAAATTCAATAAAAAAATAAAAGTGCCCAAAATGCATATGTCATAACAATCATCATTTAGTATAATAAAACCTAAATAAGGATACTTTTCATATTAAATTTCCAACGAAAATGGGTGATTTGGAGTCAAGTTTACATTAGTAGTAAACTTTTGTCAATTAATGTGCAACATTTGTGGTGCATCTCTATGTTTTAGCATTTCTCTAATAGTCCCATGTTTAGTAGGTTGTGATGAAGACTAAGAGTATATAAAACATCAAAGATGAAATTTTGAGAGTATCATCCTTCAATTTAATGTGATTCTTCATTTTTTCAAAATTAAAATATTGGTATATTCTACCAGTTTTACTATATAATTCAATGGATCATCTAAAAAATAAAATAACTCCTTGTTTCACACATTCGGTTGCTACAACGAGTATTCAAATACTAAATGTTTTCATCTTCTTAAAGGTTGTTGCTTGTCAAAAAAAAAAATTTGTAAATTGTTTAAATTTTATCAATATTTTCTACAATGTTAACCTATTTTCTGAATTTAGAATTTGTTGCTTTTATAACCTAACTTTCCACAATGAAAGCAATTAAAATTACTATTTTTGATGAAAACTCTCTACCTCTTCCACAATTAGTAAACTCGGAATTATTACTGGTTTTTCTTTGAGGAGATCATATGAAATTTCATCACTCCATTGATTAAAATTAACACATTGATTAAAATTAACACTTCTTTTGAAGTTTCCTCTTTTTCTATATTGAACTTATTATCACCACTACATGTTACTTTATTGAAATTGACCTGACTCTTTAATGATTTTTATTTATCTTCTCTATTTTTATTACATTTTTCTTTCATTTATCTTCTGTTTTTATTACATTTTTCTTACATGATTTTCAGTGCTTCCCCATAATTTTGTTATTGACATAATGTCTTTGTTATAGAACTTTATTATCATGATCACCATGATGGATCATATTTGATTAGAAAAAGTATGTAAAACTTTCTCTCTCACCTTGTATTAATTATCTCTTCTTTATATAGTCTCATTTTATTAACAATGTGGACAGTAAAATTATTATTCAAAACTTTTTAATTGGACATCTCACAATTTTCATAATCTTTTCACAAGCAACTTTAATTTTTTCCCCTTCTATACTTTTTGTATGATAAATTTAAAGTGTTTAACATTGTTTTAGTGTTTTCTATAAAAAAATAGAATAGTTTTCCCTTGTTGGATTTCTGATAATACGGACTAATTCTTGTTTTGATCTTCTTCCTTACTTTCATTTGACAAATCAGAGTTAACTAAGCTCTAAATATCATGAGTATTTAAATAGATAGTCATTAATAACTACCAATAACTATTATTTAACATGACTATATGATATTATAATTGACTATCATATTCTTAAATATTAAATATTATATATATATATATATATTAATGTTAATATTATAGCTATAAGAACCCTCTTGTTTCTTAGTCACTATATTTTTTTGCTCTACTATTTTATACCTATAGACTCTCCCTTACGTTTATAGTAACAATGTTAGATCTAACCTTCTTTGATGATAATTTGATATCAATAACAAGTCAATAAAGTTCACACTCATTATTTATTTATTATTATTACACAATGCAAGACAATGCCCTTATATATGCTTCATAAAAATAAATTAAATAATAATAATAATAATATGGCTACTTCTTTATTTTTTTAAAGCGAAATGTTTTCTTTACTCAAACAATATTACATAAATGAAACAGATTATAGAGAAACGAGAACATTAAGTTTTTTTATATTGATTTCTTTTAATTCAAGACTAATTTCAGTCCCAGTTAAATCACCAAAATTACCACCTAGAAATTATTCTTATTTTTCACTTGTCTTAATTGTTTATAAATTCCAATATTTAATTTATTTTTAATCGTTATTATTTCTTTTTTTAAGTTAAATTACTAGTGTAGGTCTTGGAATTATTTGAAAATTTTTAAATAGCTTACCAAACTTCTATTTTTTTTAATTAATCGGGTCTTTGGTTATATAGATTTTTAATTAAGTCCCGTGACCCCTTGGTTGGTTGCTCTGGCATCTTTATTTATTTTCAATTTTGACTCAATTGAATTTTTTTATATATTTTACAAGATCTGTAATTTTGATTTTCCATTAATTATTTATTATTTTAGTACTAATTTTTTTTAATAATTTTATTTATAATGTTACATAATTTTTTTTCAATTTTTAGTCATTCATACTTTTATTTAATTTTAGTTTAATTATCCGTCGTTTTTTATTATTTTAGTTAGTAAAATGGTGAAAAACACATTTTATTTTGTAACTTTCTTGGATTGAAGACGATAACAATTATAAAACTAAAACTGAAAATTAAACAAAGATGTGAATAATAAAAGGACGTGTAAAAGAATTCAAGACAACAAATGGATAATTAAAAATCAAAAGATTAAACTTGTGAGAAAAAAAGTACAAGACCGTAAAATATAAGATGAAAAATACAATGAAGATTTTATTTTAATAGTAATTCTTTATAATTGTAAACTTCTTTTTAATTATATTTATAGTTACTAATAATATTCGAAATAAAGTAACTAATCATTCGAGACATGTATGTTTGACTGTTTTTCACAAAGGCAACTAATTCAACTTAGATGTTCACACTTGAAGCTGAAGGAAGCTTCGTGGATAGTGCAAGCTGCTTCGATCAACTGTGTGATATTCTTTTATTGTTTGACTCATTACAGCACCTAAAGATTCTTTCACAATCTTCATAACAAGTTCCAATTTTCACTTCTGAAACTCAAGGCTTTGTCACATAGTTATCATCATGACACAGCTACCATCTTCATCATCTTCTTCTTCTTCCACTTGTGAATGGAGACATGATGTGTTCCTCAGTTTCAGAGGGGATGACACTCGAAGTGGCTTCACCGGCAACCTATACAAGTCTCTTTGTGAGAGGGGAATTCACACCTTCATGGATGATGAGGGGCTTAGAAAAGGGGAAGAGATTAGACCTGCTCTTTTCAAGGCTATTGAGCAGTCTAGAATTGCCATTGTTGTTTTCTCTGAAAATTATGCTGACTCAACTTATTGTCTTGAAGAACTTGTCATGATCCTTCAGTGCATAGTGAAAAAGGGTCGGCTGCTTTGGCCAGTGTTTTACGGGGTTACTCCATCTTATGTGCGGTTTCAGAAGGGTTCTTATGGGAAAGCATTGGCCAAGCATGGAGAAAGATTCAAGAATGACCAGGAGAAGCTGCAAAAATGGAAGCTAGCTCTACAAGAAGCTGCTGATTTGTGTGGTTGGCATTTCAAACTCAAACAAGGGTACTCAGCTGTCTTTGATTCTTATAATTGTTGATTCTGTTGTTGTTTCTTTTATTTTTCTGATATGTTTCAATATAATTGAGAAACATCTATTCAGGAAAAAAAAGTTTGGGTCATAAAATACTCCTTCACAAACATATACTGAGATTGAATTTGTGAATGAAAATGAGCATGAATTTGATGCATTTGGGTAACTTTATATGTATTTTGTATTTGGGTAGGTATGAACATGAACTTATTCGGACAATTGTTGAGGAGGTTTCCAAAAAGATACATCGTAGCCCTTTACATGTGGCTAATCATCCAATTGGACTGGAGTCTAGAGTGCAAGAGGTGAACTCACTTTTGGATGTTGGATCTAATCGAGGAGTAAGCATGGTTGGGATTTATGGAATCGGGGGAATAGGTAAGACTGCAATCGCATGTGCAGTGTACAATGTCATTGCTGATCAATTTGAAGGTCAGTGTTTCCTTGGTGATATTAGACTAAAATCAATGAAGTATGACTTAGTACAACTTCAGGAGACAATACTTTCTGAAATTGTTGGGGAGAAGAGTATCAGGTTGGGGAGTGTTAATAGGGGAATGGCAGTATTGAAAAGCAAGCTTCAAAGAAAGAAAGTTCTTTTGATTCTTGATGATGTTGATAAATTGGAGCAATTAAAGGCACTTGCTGGTGATCTTTCCTGGTTTGGTAATGGCAGCAAAGTCATTGTCACGACAAGGAATAGACATTTTTTACGTGTACATGGTGTTGAAAGAACATACGAAGCAAAAGGATTAGATGATAAAGAAGCACTTGAGTTGTTCAGTTGGCATGCTTTCAAAAGCAATGAAGTTGGTCCAGGTTACTTGGATATCTCAAAGCGTGCAGTATATTATTCCAATGGCCTTCCATTGGCTTTGGAAATAATAGGTTCTAATTTGAATGGTATAACAATGTCTGAATGGGAAGCAGCACTAGATACCCTTGAAAGAATTCCAGATGAAGATATTCAGGAAAAACTAAAAGTAAGCTATGATGGTTTGAAGGGAAATGAGAAGGAAGTTTTCCTTGACATTGCTTGTTTCTTTAGAGGCTACCATTTGAAAGATGTCATGAATTTATTGCTCCAAAGTCGTGGTTTCTCGCCAGAGTATGTTATTCGCATGTTGGTAGATAAATCTCTCATAAAGATCGATCAACATGGTTTTGTGCGAATGCATAACTTGGTAGAGGACATGGGCAGAGAAATTGTCAGGCAAGAATCACCATCAGAACCTGGAAAACGCAGTAGATTATGGCTTTATGAGGATATTGGTGATGTTTTAGAAAATGACAAGGTACGTGTACTATCATGTTTTTCTTTTTGCACTTACACGAAACTGTTTTGACAAGTACGCTATAGAGGCCATGATTCTTAGCTTCTTTTTTGAAGTTGTATTCATAAAATTCGTTACACAAATGGATAATTTGCTTTATTACTTGGAAACTTGTCTAAATTTGTACATGATATTCTCAACAACTAATAACTAGCTAATATTCTTTTGGCTTAAAAGGGAACTGATAAAATTGAAGCAATCATGCTACACTTGCCAAAGAACAGGGAAGTTCTATGGAATGGAAGTGAGCTCAGGAAGATGACAAACTTAAAAATGTTAAGTATTGAAAATGCTAACTTTTCTAGAGGCCCTGAATTTCTCCCAAGTAGTTTGAGAGTACTAAAGTGGAGGGGATATCCTACACAGTCTCTGCCACCTGAATTTGATCCAAGGAGACTTGTTTCGTTAGACTTGTCTCTGAGTCGCAATATATTGGGCAAACAACTCAACCTCATGGTATGCACAATTCATATCTTTCTTGAAATGTTTTGTTTGTTTTATATATTTATATTTACAAACTGCATCTGGAAATTTCCAAAACTAATTATTTTAGTTTGGCTTACCAGAAGTTCGAGTCTTTGAGTGAAATGGTTTTAAGAGGTTGCAGATTCATAAAACAGGCACCTGACATGTCTGGAGCCAAAAATTTAAGAAAGCTTTGTCTTGATAACTGCAAGAATTTAGTAGAAGTTCATAATTCCATCGGACTTCTTGACAAACTAAAATGGTTCACTGCTATTGGATGCACCAATCTAAGGACTTTTCCCCATAGCTTCAAGTTAACATCACTTGAATATTTATCTCTCAGAAAATGCTCAAGCCTCCAGCGTTTGCCAAACATATTAGAAGAAATGAAACATATGAAAAATCTTGACCTGTGTGGAACTGCTATTGAAGAATTGCCATATTCGTTTAGGAAACTCACCGGGCTTAAATATTTAGTACTAGACAAGTGCAAGAGGCTTAATCAGATCCCAATAAATATTTTGATGTTACCAAAACTTGAGAGATTGACAGCTGTAAAATGTGGACGATATGCAAATTTGATCCTTGGTAAAAGTGAAGGACAAGTGAGATTTGTTTCATCTGAGTCTTCGAGAGATTTTAGATTAAACTACAATGATTTGACACCCACCAGCTTCCCCAATGTAGAATTCTTAGTCCTAACTGGGTGTGCTTTCAAAGTCCTTCCTGAATGCATCAGCCAATGTCGCTTTCTAAAGAATCTAGTTTTGGACAACTGCAAGGAGCTTCAAGAAATCAGAGGGGTTCCTCCAAAGATAAAATATCTGTCGGCAATAAACTGCACATTATTGTCCCGTGAGTCTCAAAACATGTTGTTGAATCAGGTAAGGTTTCTTACTCTCTTTATTAATCTCACAAGCGCACTTGTCTACATCCTGTTAACTGTTAAAACTCATTATGCTATATATTGTGGCCAACAGAAATTACATGAGGGTGGGGGCACAGATTTTTCCCTTCCAGGAACAAGGTTACCAGAATGGTTTGATCATTGTACTAGGGGGCCATCCCTGTCTTTCTGGTTTCGTAACAAATTTCCAAGGATGGCTCTAGCTGTTGTTGGAGTTTTAGACAAGCAAGGCAGTTTTCCCATGTCAAGTTTCCACCTGCTCATCAATGGCATTCAAAAGCTGCATTGCCATTTCACTGTGCAATCAAAGTTAATCGCATATCATATATTCTTGTCCGATGTGCAGCTCAAGTCCTACAATGGTGGATTGGAAAGTGTGTATGGGGAGAATGGGTGGAACCATGTTGAGGTTTCATACGAGGGAGCAAGAGCCTTTCCACATTCATGCAGAACCAAGAAAGGAACCATTAAGTGGATGGGAGTTCATGTTTACAAGAATAAAACAAACATGCAGGATATCAGGTTCATAAATCCTTGGTGTCCAAAAAGAGCATATAGTGAAGTTTCCAAGCCTGATCTGGAAGAAAGTTTTCAGTCATTGCCCAAAAGAATCCGTGTATCACAACGCAAGGAAATTTGTGAGGCGCCACATACGAAGCATCATGAAGCTAACCGTGGTTATCATGGTGTATCACAGAGGCTATGGTTGGCAATTTGTAGCATTGCTGCTCCTGTAGATGTTAAAGTCCTAATGTGGAATATTTGCCAAGATGATTTGCCAACTTTTGAATACCTTTTCAGGAGAAAGCTTGTAATTAGTCCACTCTGCCCCATTTGTGGAATGGAGTCTGAAACAGTTGAACATGTGTTCCTGTTTTGTCCATGGACACGACCCCTTTGGTTCGGAAGTGATTTCCAGTGGTGCATTGATGTTAAAGAAGTTCAAAGCTTTCAACTTTGGCTTTGGCATAAACTGATGGAGATTCAAAGGGTATATCCAGAAAATGCAAACCAAATATCTACTCAGGTAGGAAGGATTTGTTGGTCTATCTGGAAAGGAAGGAATGAATTTGTTCTTGAAGGCAAACCTGTCGATCCTTTGATTTTAAGGTAGGGAATCTCTCTAATGATGAGAATGTACAAGGATGGAATTTTCACATGTTTGATATAAGTCTTAGAAAAAATTTCCAAGAACAAAAGAAAAAAAAAATGATATACATGTATGAAATTCACCTAACAAACACAATAAGATTTTGCCATACGTCTCCATGTGTATGTGTTTGATGTAGATAACTATTGAGTAACCTAGTCATTTGCAAATAACTAAGTATAGGAGTTTGATATTACTCATTTCAACATCATATATATATCTTGAACAAAATTTTGCTAAGCATATATATATCAATCTGTCGAGATATAAGAAAATGCATGGTTGATACCAGCAGGTTCCATTTGCTTATCTACACAATTACATTAAAGGATAAGTGACATCCCCGACAATGATTTAAACCAATACAAAAGCCGAAAAGACACTCGATTATTCCGTAGGCATTAAACTTAGCTTTGTCCTTTCTTTGTTTGATTAAAAAGTAATGGAGCATTCATGAAGAACCGTTTCCAACATTCTGAAGTGGCTCAGTGGGGCTACATGCATGACCATTTATTCTGTACACATTAAACTTAGAAACACGGCCGTTGCAGAGTAGGAAAGTGAAAACAGGCCACTATTTCACCATTTAGAAACACTAAAAACTAAGATCCTGAGGGGCCTGAGTACGTTTCAGAATCTGAACTTGAATCTAAACTTGAATCTGGAATTGAATCTGAACTTGAATATGAACTTGAATCTGGAATTGAATCTAAGCTTGAATATGAACTTGAATCTGAGGTCTCATAGCTATCCTCTTCGTTCGAACCTTTTGTCAGTGTGGGCAAACAATATTCTAAATTATCTGCAAGATTCACATTGCGATCAGACAGCTTCCTTTTCCCTGAGTTGTTGCAATTGTTCTCCCTCCTTTTGTTTGATATTTCAGTATTCAGAGACCACCTATCACCGTATAAAATAAATTACGTACGAATGAGAAAGAAAGAAAATACTGATCTTACAACCTAGTATATATATAATAAGATATGTACTTAAATGTTTCATATTATTGCATTTATTTACGAATTACTGCACCTTCTCTGTGTACACGTTGACTTGTTTTATTTGTGTATCAAGGTGCATCATCAAAGTTGAAGCGTTTAGTTTTGATTTTGGGTACACGGTGTCTACATCGTGGACCTTAACAATTAAGTTGAGTCTTGCTCAGCCAAGTTTAAATTGAGTCAATTTAAGTTTAATTTTTAAAAGATTATCTAAATTTATATTGAATTGAGAAAATTTAATTCAATTTAATCTAGTTAGAATGAATATTCATTTTAAATTTTTAATCTATTTTATTGGATGTAAGTTAAATTTAGATTAGATTTAAAAAAAGGCATCCCTTGTATTCCATGTTAAAAAGATAATTCTTGCTCAACAGATTTTAATAATTTATTATTTGATATACAGAGTTAAAATAAAAACTGAGGGAGTGATTACCCCATTAAAACAGACCCTTAAATCCTTATTTTATTTAAATTAAAAATTAAGAAAGAAAAGCAAAGAAGAAAAGGGTTTACCCAGTGTGTTGGTGAGGAGGGTGAAGTTTGTAGATGGAGGAGCGGTGGGAGTGTGGCTTCAGCTGGGTGGAGCTAAAACAGGGAGATTGAGAAGCTATCCGACTGCGCTTACCGAAACGAAGCAACGTCTCGTCGTTTTGAAGGATGCCTGAACACTCTCTTTTGCTCAAATCGTACAACGGCTTGGGCAAAAAATCGGAAATGATAGCAGCTCCACACATGCTTAATGCAGAATACTTAGTTGGTAAACAATTTTAGTGCAACCAATTTGATTAGAAATGTTATCGTCTTATATAAAGATGGGAATCGATTCTTAGGCTGATAAATAAATTACAATAAAAGTTATCTCTCTGTGGGTATGGACTATGTAAACTCTGTGTGCCGGTACATGACTTTGAAATCACACTCCATAGAAAAAAGGGATACATAAGCATCTTGTGGGCCAACTTTTTGACTAAGAGCTTCGCCTCGCACCATACTCCAACATTTAATTGTTAAGCGTGTTACCTTAATTAAGTCTATCAAACGATATTGAAGAAACTATAATAAAAGTGTTTATAATACATAAAATGAAATGCTTTTTCTTAGTAAAACTTCAAAATATATATATATATATATATATATATATATATATATATATGATAAATAATCTATATATTTTTGTATTAAATAGGCAAGTATAACGTATCAGACTAGATATGATCTTCACATTAGACAATAAACTCAATCTAAGTTAGGGTTTATATATATGATTTTACAATGTTTAAGTTTAAATATATTATTGTCCATCTACTTTCGTCTATCACATTTTAATAGTTTGTATATACATCAAACTATCTAATATTTCTATTTAGTCTAATAAAAAAAAATTGGATAAGAAATTACTTTTTCTAAAGGTATAGAAGAAATCAAATTGATTATGTTGAATTGAACGATAGTTTACTATGTATAAATAGTGTGAACATCTTTACATAATAATTTTGTTTGATACAATACGATAAAAGTTGAAGTTTTAAAGAGTGTTTCTACTTCATCTAGAAAGACTTTGAGTTGCAACCCTTTCGACCCCAAGGTGATGAAGGTCAGTCTTTGTTAAGTCATTCTTCAGAGTCCTCCTTCCTCTTGGTTTACTAGATCCTTTTGGAGGTTAAGTAGGACTATTATCCGTTTACATGTGTCTTACCAAAATCTTCAGAAGATTAGGTTGAAATATCATTCGCCAAAGGATTTGATAATCCCCCTTTGGTTATTCAATTTTAGTTCATGGATCATAAATAAGAAAATTGAAAAACAACATAAAAGTGATATATATATA
>Ga0209700_103941_pt1 | contig 27599 bp, 12 predicted proteins | sample SiratroredBW_FD_187528 | JGI IMG/M metagenome (GOLD analysis project Ga0209700, IMG submission 187528) | Root nodule microbial communities of legume samples collected from California, USA - Siratro red BW (SPAdes) (version 2) | ecosystem: Host-associated > Plants > Roots > Nodule | place: USA... | reverse complement strand
AAAACAAAAAATATATATATATATATATATATATATATATATATATATATATATATATATATATATATTCCTATGAATAAAAAATTTCCTTGCATGATTACAAGTCCCAAACCTTCCACTTAGTGATGTAGTTACATTGGTAGATAGATATATATTATATACAAGACCTTGGTGTTAATTATGCTTTCATTCTGGTTCCTGTTAATGGCATAGCCAAAACAATTCAAAGCAAGTAGCCACGTCCACGATTAAACTTCGGGACCAGATGCAAACATGGATACAAGACCTCTCAACACTTGAGCTGAAAGTTGGTGTGCCTGAAAAATCTCTCCATCCACATTCCATACACTCTCATCACCGGTAGAAGTAAAAGTAAATGCAGGGGTCTGCAAAAGCTAGATAAAATTAGTAAATTGTCCATTGTCATGCTTGGAGGTGGTGCAGATTAGGGAAAAACTAACCTTATGATGTTCAACAAACTTAAAGTTCAAGGGGCTTCCCCCTCTTCTTGTAAGTTGAGTCAGATGCCTGCATCATTTTGTAAAGCAAACAAAAAAGAATATTGTTACTTAATGTGTAAGATATATTTAATTTCTGCAGAAATAATGAGACAAACATATAAAATACAATCAATTAAACTATATAACATATATGAGAGCAGAGCATATGAATTTTAAAAATAAAAAATAAAGGTTCCGCGTAAAACAGCATCACTAAACTTTTTCATGATTCAGTCTTCACAAACTGTCCACATGGCTGTGCAAAAGATTATTATTCTATTTCTTGTAAGACTGGCAGTGCCAGCTTTCCAGAGGAATTTTTTAAGCAATAGTATGTATTACACTTTTACCAAGAGCAAAATATCCCACTACAAAACCAGGTGCAAGCCATAATATTAAATGACCAATGAATAGCATACATTTAATGTAAAATTAATTTTGAATTCTAAAATTCCATCAACTCAATTAAGCATATCCCACATGTAAAAAAATCAAGGATTTAAAAGATTGATATCAAGTGGCATTGCAATGCAAGACTTCCAAACATAAGCTAGATAAAGATTTCTTTCTTCATAGCAAAGAACAGATTCAAAATTTACAAGAGTCTTATTGACTTTGATAATTTCACATGCATAATGTGGAAAGACAGGTGGTGCTCACCATAAATAAGATGCATGAGGACAGTCTCTGATCAATATTAGATGAAGGAAACCATCTGACAGGTGTGCATCAGCCACCAATCCATCCGGTGCTTTTTCATTTCTGCAAGAGATTATAGCAGCTCCTACACTAAGAAAGTGTCCTTTGGATCTTGCCCATCTTGCTTCTTCTGAATTCAGATGAGGTGTGAGGCTGCAAACTCCAACGGATGCATCATTTGGCTTTTCATTACAAACTTTGCAATTCGTTCGGCAGATACGTCTTTCTGATGTGTGTGAAGACCTTATTGCCCGTATCAAATTGCCCTGATGATCTCTTTTGGAAGTCAAATTGATTTCATCTGATTCAACATCTAGGTATGCTATTTCTGCCTCATATGACCTGAAGATATGCATGCAAAGGCCAAGTTAAATAAGCAAGATGTTAAGTGTCAAGAATTGAAAAAAGCAACAACCCTATTAGTTTATGCATAAAAAATGTAAAAACTATTCCCACAAGAGGTCTTTTAACCATTTGTTTTATTATTCAATAAGAAGATTCATTCTCTTCATAAGAACCAACAAGGAGCGATTCTTCAATTCGTCCATGGAGTTGAAAACTAATTCAAGAAAAGTTTATGATCCAAATCAAAGGAATCTATAGAAAAAGTAATCCCACATGATACACCAACAAAAACAGATTTCATGGTTACAATCTTATATCCTAAGAGATAAGGAAACTGTGCATACTTCGTTCAAGACAATGTCCTGAGAGTCCGTAAGGAAATAACGAAAGTAATCCTAAGAGACAACCAAAGACTCTCTAAACTATTCTAAAATACAATCAAGACATTATCGGATATTTTTCATGTATCCCAGCTAATGGAACCTATAAGAAAAACAACATATATTTTATGTAACTGGAATCTCTGGTCGTGGTTCAAAACAGAGAAAGAATACACTTTGCATAATCCCCATATAACAGACAGAATAAGAGAGTAACATAAGAAAAGTATGGAATTCAAGAAAGCGATTTACTTAGAGATTACCTGTGCCTTAAAAATACCATTGTTCCGGCATAATCATAACGTTTGGGACCCATCCAACGATACTTCTCACTCTCTGTGATGACGTCACCATAAAATCCATACCTGAGATCAATAATGTAGGATATAGTATTACTAAATCTCTCTAACCATTAAGAATTAATGTTTAGTATATGTAAGATTACTATGCAGTACATGCCTCAATGTGTAATAGATTGAAAACAGTTTCTTGATGGGTCAAGAAAAATCTCAACTATTATATGCTTAGAAGTACAGAGTAAAGGCAGAAAAAACTTCACAATTATATATCTCTGTTCATAATGCGAAAAGAACCGTGAACATTGGCAAATTGCGTATGCAAAAGATGCACATTTAAAGATGAATATAGACAAACCTTTAATTAGTTACCAAAACAAAAATGACATTCAAGATTTAGCAATGCAATGAGGCTGGCAGATTCAATGTGCTTTTATTATATTCAGAAATGTCCTCCCGTCTAGTCTCACAGCTAGTGGTCATGTGAAAGTAAATTGAAGATCTAACCCAAAATTATATTTATAAATTGATTGAGATGAAAAAAGAAAAGATTAAAAATATATTGGAGTATAAAATATCTTCCTCTTTGAAAAAGAAAATTCAAAATTCAATGTAGTTACCTAGACACTGAACATAACTGTTGAAAATCTCGCATTGACTAGAGATACCAAATTTGTATATCGGTTGGTACAAAGTTCACCTTAAAAGCTAGTTTTGTAAAATTGGCTTACGTTTAAAGTCCACCTATTAAGATATTTAAAAGGGAAACTCCTTTAAAAATACCATAAGCTTTACACTATGTAAAACCTAATCACTTGAGAGGAGAGCTTGGGACCTCAAAATAGGTTTACTAAGGACCAAAACTCAAAGTATAGTTAGTAGGCTGAATTTCTACAATTTTCATGAATCAAACCAACAAAAGCTTGTTAATTTAATTTCCTCAACTGCCATACAGCACTTGGTTGTGATCCTAAACAACACCAATTACAAGGAGCTAAAGACATTGGAGATGTTTCAATATGAAGCAAGAAAATATGCTTGAAAGATAAAACATTTGCAACTAAAGTAAGCTTAAAGCAAAGTTAGGATTGTCTTCTTTTTATATTTGAAGAACACATATAACATAGGAATTACCCTGAAAAGGAAGCTGCATAGCGCACACTAGGTTCAACCTCAGATCTAGAAGTCGTTTTCCACCGTACAACTTGAGCTATGTCAAGGTGCACCCTCTTACCAAGGACAATATGCAATGCAGAAGTAATAGGATCTCGAGTTCCAGTTGTACTGCAAAATACATAGTGTTGTATTCAGAATTTCACATAACCCATGTGAATTGTATCAGAAAACTCTAAGGTTACACAAAAGTATTGGCTACAAAAATCTGAAGTGCATATAATTTTCAAAAGCATATATTAAAATGTTTATAAAAAAATCTAGAATATCTTTGGTGTACCTTAGACTATTTTAGAATATATCAAAGATCTTCAGAATATATTGAGAAATAAACTAGTTATCTAATTAATGCATAAAATTGTTTCCTAATTTTTTTATTACGTGATTTATCTCCTTTATTCAGGATTAGTAGTTTTATTGTAATAATAGGCTTAAGCTTGTCATAGTAATACCACTCTAGTACTTGTGTTATGTAGCAGTTAGTTATGATAGGTTAGTTACCCTTTAGTTAGATAGGAGTTGCCTATAAATAGGGAGAAGGTCGTCTTGGAAATTCTTTGGGACAGAACCAGGTCTCTCGACAAGGAGTGTTACACGGTTTCCCATCAATAAAGATAATTTCCATCTACAATCTGATCTAGGTTCTATCTACTCAACCTAATTATTATATTATAATTAAATGACCACAACTACTTGGACAAGATTTAGTGACTAGTGTAGTATTGATACAACACCATATCAATCTAACATCACCAAATTTTATAATCTCAACAGTATGCAACTTTTGCTTATAGATAGATCATCATATAACATCACTATGCTCTTACAGGCATCATGAATAGTTATGGAGGCACTTTTATTTGCTAGCAAATCAGTGAAAGATAGTACTGATGGAAATAAGTATATAGTTAGGTTAATTTAATGTCTACATTCAATGTATGAACTATGTAGTGAGTAGTCAATCCCTTAGATTTAGTTATCATGGTTAAGCTTCCTTGATTAAGCTGGTATATATTGATATATATGCAGCTCCTGAGACTGACTGAGGGCACTAGTTTTGTAATTGTCCCCATTTTTTCTCTTTCAACAATGTATCTATTGCTTTATGTAGAGAGCTAACCCAAATTGAAAGGAAAACATGGATAACCATAGATGCATCATCTTCTAATAAAAAAATTATGTCCAGTTTCAATGCATGTAGCATAGGCAATCCTTTCATTTAGTGACCATAATTAAGCTTCCTTGATTATAGATTGTATTTCCTATATGACTAATATATATGTTCAGCTCTCTCTGTGTGATTGTGACCCTTAATTTCATCCAACTGTTAGAAAGTACAATAGTAACAATTAAACGAAATTTATGCAGAACAAGGCAAAATGAAAGTTGGATAGAAGATATTGCAAATTGGTTTGGCTTTTGACGCTTCAAAATCAAAGCAGATTATTCTGCATAAATTGATATTAGATATGACATATATATCATCTCTAGTGCAGAATGGAAAGTATGAAAGAAAAAGGTTACCAGATTACGATGGCATCAGTCGAACCTGCAGGAATAATGCCAAATCTAAACCATTCATTGGGAACTGGAAATTCAGCAGCCTTATCTTCGGAATCTTCAAAAGCAACACAATAACCAAGTATTAAATGTCTTTTCTTTTTTTTTTTTTTTCCTTTTCTGTTAATAGTTGATTTGTGCTTCTATAAAGTAAAGTAGAGATGTAAAGGAGGGGAAATGGTGGTTGCAGAAACTAACATTTCACAGTAGTCACTGAAGTAAGGAAAAACTAAAATGTTAAATGATAGAACTGATACAATGCAATTAATGAAGAGTTGGAATGATGACTGTAATTAATGCAGCAGTTTCATTGGAAACATTAAGGTCTTAGAAATTAGCTCAATGCTTATTCACTGTCTTTGTAAATATTAGTTGTATTTACTCTTTCCTGTATATAAATACAAATACGCTATGGCCAAATCAGTCAAGCAATTCACAAATTACTCTCTTTAATTTATCTTCAAGTCTCTAGTATCTATTTTCATGTTTCCCAACTCATTCCAGTTTCAAAGGCATTCAATAACTAAAACAACATGTACATGAACGAGTCAGTAACTGATCACAAGTACAAAGCATTTGTTTAGGAAGTAATGGTGTACAGATAAATTAAACTCACTCAGATTTGAGATTCTAGATCCAAATTGTTTTGGACTTGAAATCAGAGGAGACTGGTCTTCCTTTTTACTTGAAGTCTCAGCAACTATTTCATCTTCATCATAAGCCAAGGAATCACCATTATCTTTAACCACATGCACAAAATCTGAAGGAGTCGGTGGGTAGGGAGCTTTAAACCTGGGAGAAAGAAACCCATTAAGGATTTCATTGAAAAATCCATCACCACCCTGGAACCACCACAGTTAGAACAATATAATTTAAAAACTGAGGAAAACCATTTGAAAGCAACAAGTTGAAAAGTGAATAAATCGATGCATCTAAATATAAAGATTTGAAACTTGATAAACATAAAATCTCATAAACATATCAAAAGAATGATGGAGGAATTAGATCATAAAAAGAATATGCATATAAGATTCTTGGAAATTGCAATGTTGTGCAAGGCATTATAATAAATATCAAATCCAAATGCCAATCTCGATATTGCACAAGCTCATCATATCAAAGACATCTTGTGACACTGTATCATTTGATAGCTAAGTTTTTCATATTCGTTTATGGTTCCAGAGTTTAGACAAGTTGTATTCAATTGTTGAGGAAAGAAAAAATAGAAAAGTGATAGAACTGGACAAAGACAGAAAAAAGTGGAGAAAATAAATGAAGTGATGAAATGTGTATTATTCTGTAGCAAAAATCTTATAATAGAGCCAGACACGAGGTACAGTAGTACGTAGGGTATTGAGTAACCCTGACCTCTCCGCACTTTCTACGAGTCCAATCCAATCCTTTCAAATGACAATATATATTTGTTTGTAAACCTTTCATCTTATTTATAGGCTAACAATATGGCTTAACTCTTCTAAATCTCAGCCCAATAACAAATAAATTTTAAAACAGATTATCAGACGCCTAACAGAAAAGAAACTTCAAACATCAGAGATAAGATCCTCTGGGAATAGGGAAATATATACAGCTAACAATCAAGGATTGCATCCCTTATTACTGTTTAATTTGTTTCCATATTTTGTATTCTTGATCATTATAAATAGAGAATCCCTCGTGTGCTCTAAAACATATTCTCTAAATCCTACATTCTATGAGAACAATAATTTATTTCAATTTTGTGAAAGAGAAAGTGCTCTCAAAAAAATCATTACTGATTTTGTCAGCTCCAAACCAATTGGCCGACTTGTTCACTATTTCTCTCAAAGGTTCTCCAGTTGACAACATTTGTAATAAGTTTGAATCATGATATATATACTCCAGCTTGAGAGTGTTACATATATGAATAGATCTGCTGTAAATAGAGAAATATGTATCGCTAATGATTAAGGATTGTATCCCTTATTCCTCTTTATTTTGTTTATATATGTTGTATTCTTGGCTTAATGGAGGTATGTGTAGCTAACAATCAAGAATTGATCTACATTAGGATATTGTGTCCTTATTGGATGTAATATGACTTCATGGAAAAGGAAGAAACAAAATTTTATTGCCAGATCCAATGCAGAGACTGAGTACAAAGGTATAGCTCTCACTGCATGTGAGCTAATATGGCTAAAACATCAACTCCAATAATTGCGTTTCTGTGAAGTACACTCGATGAATCTCATTTGTAATAAACCAAGCAACCCTGCACATTGCCTCCAATGCAATCTTTTACATCAGACTAAGAATATTGAGATTTATTTCCATTTTATTATGAGAAGGTTAAGTCTTGAGAAATTACTAGTTCATTTGTAGTCCTACTAAGAGCAGTCAACAGATATTTTCACGATGTCTCTTCAGGGACTGAGAATAGCAAACATATGTTGCAAGCATGATGCACCCAGCCAATCTGCTCCAGGTTGAGGGGAAGTGTTGAAATATTATGTAGATTATAGAGATGTATTAAAAGATATGACACAAGTTTGATTTAAATGACTTTGTACCTATTTATATCGGACCTGATTCGTATTTATGTAAATAACATTTTTAGGAAATTTGTACCTAAGGTAATTATGATCATATTTCTTGTATCATGTGTCTCTAGATTTACCTCCATTCTTGTCCTTTGTAAGGTTTAATGAATCATAAATATTTTCAATCATTTCCTCTAATCTTAACTATATCATAATGACTATTATCAGCATCAAAACTTGAGAATAATAGAGTATTACTCAGTCATTTTTGGTCTAGTTCTATCAGAATGTAAAGAAGGGAGACAAGTTCTTACAACGGCTACAACACCATCATATGAGTTAAGCTCCATATTTGTTATAGAAGACATCACATCAAATGCCTCTCCTGCTCTCTCTGTCACAATCACCTAGCAAAGAAAAGCAAACTTGTTACTAGGACACAGATCAATAATTTCATTAGATTATCTGTTACCACATGGTATTACCACAAAGTTAAGTTATCCTTTAATTTGCAGTATCCAGAGCAAACAAGAACAGTTGTGATGTTAATAGATATGTTAGACACATATACTTGCAGATCTAAAGGTAGGGCAGTAACTGAGCTGAGAAAAATTAAAAGACAATCACCTCAAGCTAATTCAATCAAAATATATCAATCTTGAGCAATCTTCCTTGTGCTTAAACAGACAGTGCACAAGTCAGAGCACAAGTCAGTAAGGTTATTTGAAGAAACAAATGCACACAAAATTGATCATTGCTTCATTCTCCCCTCACCTCCAATATATTATTACATATTTTCATCTAATAAATTTATTTTTGTTGGTTATCGACAAAATCATGTCTGCTTTTGTTATGGACAAATCTAACATATTGTACTTTTGGTACATAAATTTGGAGTTTCACCTGGAATTTACATTTCATTAAATGCATTATACATTTCAAAATTGAAACTCCAAATTTAACTGGACAAAAGCACTAACTGTACCTATAGTACAGTATATAAGTTTTGTCTTTATGTTATTTATACTATAAATTATTAAATATACATAACAGATATAGGACTCTATTTAATCAAGCATCGAAATTGACCATGTTCTCAATCAATATCTACCATATACATATACTTATTTTTTTAAACATTTATAAAATGCAATTATAACTCAACTTTTAACAGGACAAGCTCAAATAGATCTCTGATGGTTTTATTTGTTCATTTCACTAGTCTAAGCTGTAGATTGACTGGCCAAGGCAAGCACAACAAAAAAGCAACATATTATTTTAAAAATGAATCTAAAATTAAAATATTCATCCTTGTTTCTGAAAATTATTAAAAGAATTATTTACTAAAATTCATAAGTTAACTGCATGAAATTAATGGAAATGGAGTCATTTATTTCTGTTACAACAGCTGAGCACAGTCCAAAAATAATATTTTAAAAGCTACTGAGCAAGGAGTTGATGGCCCATTTGAAGACTTGGATAGGAGTTAAGCACACATAAACATAACATTGAAAGTTTATCAGGAGCTATTCATTTAGGATAATCTAGAATATTGTCAAAGATTCAGAAGTTTCACCTTTGTTTCTACTTTAGCGCGAGAGAATATAGGAGCTACAGCTTCCCAGGTTTTGCAGCCATTACCTTTACCGCTCCTTGGATGAACAAAAACCTAGTGAATCAGAAATTATATCTGGGAAAAGTTCATTTTAATTAATCAATAAAAGTAAAATGCAAACTTGTAAATGTTTGACCAATAATAGAGCATACCAAAAGATTCTTTGGTCTTCCAACTTCCTGTTTCAAAGAAGCATTAAGTTGATTAACCCACCTCCGACACATTTGCAAATTTGTATGACCAAAAGTATAATCAGCCAGGATACACTGAGAAGGTTGATTCTTGCTCCTTATAAAACCATGCACAGTAAAGCGGTACATCTGCATAATTGTAAGGTAAATAGAATGAAACAACACAAACCTCTAAGGAAAAAAAATTGCATAATCGTGAACAACAAGAGCAAACCTGTACGTCTTGACCCGAAAGTAGACATTCAGTAGCAGGAGGGAGACTCGATATGTAAATTGAACCATGATCGTTTAACTCAACAGCATATATCTCAGAAAGTTTGATCTCAGTAGCAACCTTAGAAAAATATTTAACACGTAAACAAGTTGAAAAATCCTGATCAATTTAAGAAAAATAGTATTAGAAGAAACCCAAACTATATGCTCAATTTAGTAATTACCAGTTTAAAAACTATGCATTGCTCATATCAGGTCATATTATTGCAACTAATTATAAATATATATATATATATATATATATATATATATATATATATATAAATATATATATATATATATATATATATATATATATATATATATATAAAGATATATATTTGAGAGTAAAAATGAAAAAATAAAACATAAACGAGCCATGACAGGGATGATATGGTAGAAGAATTTTAAACACAAGGGAAGCTCTCTCATTATTAAATTGATATGAAAAATGCTTGAAAAATTCTTTTTACAAAGAAATATATTGTTGTTACTTGACAATGATAGTATTTCATTCTGTTCTGCATTAAAGAGTATGGCATTTGGCTATAATATAAATTTACACACGACCAAATCTAATACAATGTGACTATAAAGCTGTCCTATTTCATACTATATACCAAACTCTATGGCAGTTGTTCATTTCAATGAGAATTACACATTATAATTTGTTTAAGACTACGTATGATTCTTCATGAGTATATGTCTATATATTGATATTACTGCCCATATGGAATGTATACGTTCCGTCATTAAGGTCTCCATTTGCATCAGAGAAAGAGAAATGTATTTTCCTGATTCTCAAAATGCTCATGGTTGTTTTTTTCACATGTTTATAGGAATCCAATTCAATATAGGTAGAAATTTGTAGATCGAAAAATAACTGCGACAGAAGAGAAACCCCTGCAATACCAGGACATATGTTCGTTAGAGAAACTATTTCTCTGCCTGATAACAAACAATCCAAAATAATTCCCTACATACATCTCACATTCCTTTCTATGTAACCTCATTTCCTCCCTTCTAATCTCTATAACTAACTTTTCCCTCCTCTATTTTCCACCTGAGGTAACTCGAGTGGGTCCTGGATATCTGGGTTTGCAGGTACCCCATAATAGGCTGTCGTGATTCAATGGAAATTGGAAACATATCAATGCCACCTCCTTTTAATTCTACCTTGCCCTCAAGGAAGAGAAAGGAAATTGTTATGTAATAGCTGTTGCCACTTCCCAACCCTCTGAGCAGAAGGAAGAGTGACACTGCTTGAAAATATGCTTCCTCCCGAGTAGCTTCTTCCACTGGTCAAGCCTTCCAAGAGATGAGCTATTCAATAATTGTTCTTCCATTATCCTTGAGGCAGAAAGAGAGAAGCTTCCCCTTCACTACATTTGCTTCTTCCCATGTAGCCTCTTCCATTGCTTGAGCCTTTCAAAGGGTAAGCCACCCAATCACTGTTTTTTCCATTACAGTTACTACCTTTGCATGCGCCTACTATTTCATTAGGCTTCAAAATGTTGTCACTGCTTACTCAATTATGTAGCCAGAAAAGGGATTTTTCCAAATATATACATCATGTAACTCTATTTCTGTGAATCCTTCCATGTAAACGAAATCCAAACATCAGCCCAAGAGTTTTGGTTTCAGTAGTCTCTGCCTTAACATAAAAAACCAATGCTTCCACTATAGAGGCTTTCTCCACATAGATTTGCCAAACTGATAACTGGTGATGAAACCAAAAACATCAGTATACTTCTCGAAGCGTATAACAATTCCCAAATCCTTAAAATTTCTCAACTCTCCCTTCAGTAACTAGCTGAATTTAAAACCTTCGCACAATTTCAAATCAAATGCAGTAGAGAGCCCACGTACAACATCTTAGCAATATTTTCATTCACAAGAGTTGGCTTTGAATAAAGGGTGCACCTGTTGAAGGATAAGATGTTTTTTTTCAAAGTGAGTGTTACTCTACCAGTTCCACTACAACTATTAGATGCACTATAGCAATTTGATTACCCATGTAATAGCCTTCCAAGATATTGGGTTATTGGTTGTATGCAACTCTATTTCTCATAACAAAACCACTTAAATGACTAAAGAAATGAACAAAGACACGTGACTCAATTAAGCTGCCAATATTGTCATATAGTGTCATACACAGCTATGTTTGGATGTATCTGGTTAATAATTGCCAAAATCATTTGAACAGATCCCTCTCTCCAGGTCTTGACCCACTGCCAAGTAATACTGACCATTTGTTCAAGCTTCACAGGTAGGGTCTCATGCACCACGACATTCCTTTCAGCCTTTCGAACCCATCCACTTGTCCAAAACCATAAACGTTGATACATTTGGTTGGAATTGGATTGACCTTTTTGCACCAGTATCCCTTAATTATGGGACTTCCTTTAGATTACGAAACTTACCCACTTTACAAAATACCAGTTCTCTCCCCCTTTGTATTTGGGCTAACCCGATTTTTCCCAATTCAGTCCCAACCGTCGCCCTTTCCAAAATTTTGTTGCTATCATGTAACGACACAATAGCACACATCTTCTTCCCCTCCATCACCAAGTAGTGTCTTCCACCATATCAACAACACAATTTCATGTATCTATTGGTGGGTTCAAGTTGTCCACAATACCGAGTGACTAGACTGTAAGTTGAGATTACCTTGATGACCACCATTAGAAGCAATTCAGAATTGTCTCCTCTTGTCAATGTAAGTTTAGCTTCATTTCTTGTTTTCTGACAATCTACCCAATGGACTAGTCTCAACACCACTCTCCTTTGCACAAGAATGGGACTTGTCGCTTCAACCCCAAACCCATTACCATTTGGGTTTTCTTCCTCTTCATTTCGCTAGGAGCATGTAAGTGTATCTCACCCTCCTCTATGGTCAATCCCTCAGCAAAACTACAACTGCCATTCTCTCTCTGCATCTTCTAATCATCGCAACAAAAAATGACTCCCAATCTGCAACGAGATCCTTTTGGCACCATGAATGAAACCAAAGCATGGCTTAATTTCACACTTCATGCTCATGAATTCCCATTGCAGTTTATCACGTGGTTGAATTTCTTGCTCCTCAAAGAACCTTTCACCTCTAACGATCCAACCAAAAGAATCCATTCCCACAAAGTCTGGGTGTTCTCCATCTCCAGAAACACTGGGTCTCTCTTGAGCAATCCAACTCATTGGACCAATTGATACGGAGCCAATTCAATATAGGTAAATTTGTATCATAGACTGAAAAATAAAAACTATTACAGAAGAGAACCCCCTATAATCCAAGAGCACTAACTCCTCAAAGAAACTATCTCTACCTAATAACAAACAACAACCCAAAACTATTCCCTAAATACCTCTCACGCTCCTCTATATATAACCTCATTTCTCCCCTTCTTTCTCTATAACTAAATTTTCCTCCCTCCCTATTTTCCACCTAAGGTAACTCTAGTAGGCCCTGGACATTTGGGCCTGCAGGTACCCAATACTGGTTTGTCCTGATTCATCAGAAATTGGAAACCTATCACATTCTGTCTTGCATAAAGAGCTGTAAGAAATCTGATCATGAAAAGTGGTTTATGTGTTGTCTTGAAAATAGGTGATCTTACACTGACTGTTCTCAAAACAAATTTTGGATGCCGCACTTCGCCCCTCCTAGTATTATCCTGTAGCATGAAATGATGAAATGACTCCCTTAGTGGTTCCACAGGCTTCATGGGAGCTTAAACTCAAACTTGCGTTCCATTAAAACAGCCAACAAATCCATCCCTCAACCACAAATTTCGCTCCTCACTCAAGCTCTACCATCAAACCTCAGACCCCATTCAATTAATACATTTTTATCAAACACAACAACAACATCAAACACAGTCAGGAAAATTCAGGATCAAAACCAATATTCAACCGCAGTTCCCAACATGTGGTACGGCTGCCGGTACAAGGTACCTATAGGTACACATGGTTCGTCAAGTTTTACATAATTATCACAAGACTTTTCAAAGAAAACCTGGGATGTGATACCACCAATTCAATACACAGGATTACCGATAGAATTCTCCAACCATGATTCAACATAATCTAAACAAGGGTGAGATCAATCATCCACCCCATCTGACAAAAAACACAATACAAGCCAGACATTTTCACAAACACGTTGAAAGCAATAAAACGGACTTACATTATCCAACGGTCCCACCAATTTCCAAGACAAGCGGTCTGAGTGGAAGGTGAGGGTGACCTCCCCAACGCGATCCATCAAAAAGGTGGAGCTCAAAACGGAAGCTTCACCATCAAAAAGTGAAGCTGTGAGAGACGTGTCCCCCACATCAGAATCGTTTCCTTCTCTCTCCATTCACGAGGGAAGAAGAGTCAAGGAAACGAGTTGATGTATGTTTACCCGAAAATTAAAATTTCAAAGTTGTGGAAAAGGTTGAAAATTTTCAACCAGGTGAAAAAGGCTCGAGTTTGTAGCGTTTGGAAAGTACGAGGAAAGTGAAGAGGAAAATCTTTTATTATGGTTTCGTTTGGTGTTCTGTTTTTTTTCCAACGCAACTTTGTGAGGGGCAAAACCATTGACTCGATTTAGCGCAAGGAAACCTTTCACCACAAATTTTCAACCAAAATTGAACTCAATATTCTTTTTCCAGAGATTGCATACCAAGGGTGAATGGTTATTATTATCATTTTTTTCTTAATTATTTTTGTTTTTCTTACAATTTTTTTTTGTGAAATTCAAGTTTAATATTTAAGTAAAATAACTTAACCAATTTATTATTAATTATCATATATGTTTCATAAAATTTGTTTTACAATATTATTTTCATTCTAATTAGTTAACCATTTAAAAATTGTTATTTATAATAATATATAATATAATTTTTTTATTTGATATACACAAATTATTTACTATTTTATTTTTTATTGTATTTAAAATCATAAAATTTTGAAACCTTCCCTTTCATAATACACAATTATTTTCTACCAATTAATATTAATATCCTTACTAATTAATCCCATAATGTAAAATAATTTTAAGAAAACTACACATATCATCTTTAAATAACAACATATTTTATAATATATAAAATTAAAATTAATGAATATCAAATAATTGTAACAAAACTATTGTAAAAATAAATATATTAATAATAAGAAATATTTAGTAATAAGATTGTATTATTTATAAAATAATATTGTTACAAAATAAAAGACTCATAATATTAATATAATTCTAAACTCTCTGATAGGTGATTGTACCAATTATGATAACTAGTTTTCTTCAAATTCAATGACGACGCATAATTTATTATTATTTAAATGACGAAACACTTAAGGTGCTATTGTATTGTTGGTCTATAATTTTTATAACCTTGGAAGAAATATTTTCATGCATCATTCAAAATATAATACTTATTTGTCAACTTCTTAAATTTTAGAGAATAAATATTTTCGTATTTATCATCCGGGTTAACGTCTACTCTTTTTTTGATATTTTCATATTTATGATAAAAAAATTATTCTTCTGCTACTTCTTTATTTATTAAAAATTTATTCAAATTAACATTCATATTATTCTTTGTGAGTTTTTTTGAAAACAGTTGACCATGATCTAAAACATATTTTTAAATTTTTTTTTTCAAAATAGATAATAAGAAGAGCTATAAGCATTATTATAGGTCAAATAATCTTGAAAACAAAAACAATGATGAAGTAATATTAATTTGATGGTCATACCTTAAGTATAATTTCATGAAATTATAGTGAATCTAAATTTTATAAATTTTAACTAGTTGTTTTGAAATTTAAATAAATATTATCTCGTTTTAAATAAATATTATCTCAGTTTATATTTTTTTCCAATTTTAAGTATCACAATTCGATATTTTTATTGTTTAAGATTTTATTTAGTTTATTGAATTTATTGATTAAATATTAATATATCATATAACTGTAGATAAGTTATAAACGTCAATTATTTAATTTTAAATATCTTATGATCGTTAATAAATTATGACGATAAAATATATATATATATATATATATATATATATATATATATATATATATATATATACGTTTTTAAATTTTTTTATTAATTTTTGTTCTTCATATATATTTTAAAGTCTTTCCAAAAGTGTGTTTTAATGATGAAAAAAATGAAAAATCTAAATAAAATATAAAAATTAATTATTTGAATTTTTCGTCACCATAATACAGATCCTTTTATTTTTATTTCTTGTTAATTCTTGTCATTTACTATTACTGTTAAATCTAATTAGTTATATGAATAAAAATTGTCAACTTAACAATAATGATATAATTAAAATTGTCACATCAGATATCATTATAGATTAAACTAAAAAAATAATATATTTATAATCATTAAAATAAAAAATTTCTTATTTCATTTGAATACATTCCGAAGACATGATCTGTTACTAAAAATAGAAGAAAAAAACAATTAAAATGTGTAATTGATTACAATCTCATACATTATTTTAGATTCAAATTTTATTTTCACATAATATTGTATTGTTTATATTTGTATATTTTAAAGTCATTTTATATTTGATTGAGAATATTTTAAAGAATTAATATCATGTATAAGCAATTACCTTTTATATCAATTTAAAAACAATAAATATATAAAAAAAATAGTTGAAAAAGTAGTGATTTTAAGTCTTCTAAGTCTTAGTTGTTATATGTCTAAATCTTAACAACCAATATTATAATCATTATTTTAACAAATATTATATTTTTGATAGGTTATTGAATATATTTGTTAATAATAGATTCTATAACCAATTCACTGATTTTTAAGATTTTTGATACGTTATTTAATATATTGTTAATAATAGATTCTATAACCAATTCTTGTCACTTAATTTTAAATTTTCCATTGATCCAAATTCTATCCCGAGTATAGAATGGATGAGCCAAAAATTTCAATAAAATATAAAAAACTACTTATTTGAATTTTAGTCACCATAATATAGAGTCTGTTTTTCAACACTTACCATTAATTTTTTTTTTCATTTTAAAAGTATCATATTTTATATTGTTTTGAATAAGTTGTAATTTAGAATGATTCACGATGACCAGTTAACATTTTTATGACACATACCTATTTATTTTTTTCCATTAAGCGAGTGAAAAGTAATAAATTTAATATTGTATATATCTTGAATAGTGAGAAGTTCCAGAATTTTAATAGTGAACGAGGTCCATATTTTAGACCTTCTGTTTTTTTGTAAAGGAAATTTATTCTATTTTTAAGATTTTTTATTTTTTACACAAAAATTTATACAATGTGGTAAATTTTCTGTTCTACCTTAACTTATTTTATGAGATTTTCGGCGAGTCCATATTTGTATAATTCTACGCATCTAAAAACTATACATTAACATTTTTAAAAGGAAAACTATATTTAATTGACTATTCTATAGATTTTTTTTAAAGATTTAAAATCCTAATAAAATATTCTATAGATTTTATTCAAATTTAAAATAAGGATTAAATGGAAAGAAGAAAAAATACCATATTTTGTACAATTAATTAATAGATCGTAGGTATAATAAAAGACAAAAATAGGAAATTTATTGAAAAATAACACTATTTATTAAAAAGATATTACAATAACAAAGTAGCATGATAAACAAATAAAATTCAGCTACACATACTTTTTCTAAAAACTTAAATATTTCTAAGAGTCTTAACAAGGCAAAATTGCAGCTCCAGGTCCACATGGACGAAGAATATCCATGTATGGAATAAAAGAAACATTATGTTTATATTTGTTTTGACCTATTTCCTCAATTTTCATGCAATTTCTATCTGTCAAGTCACAACCATAGATATATTTTTTAGTAGCAAAAATAAGAAGTTTACCATTCATGACACTGAACCCTTTGATTTTAGGGTTTTCTTCCTTCAAACCCATTTCTCTTGTTGTTGCCTTCATGATTCTCCTCCACTTACTTGTTTTATAATCTCTCAGAATCCAAACCTTAAAAGTGGATCTTTTCAGTCTCACCAAGCAAATGGAAGAACTTTCCATAAACACATTACCCCAATTGAAAATTCCCATGTCACACTTCTTATCATTTGAGCCCTTTCTAACAGTTCTAGGCAACTTCAGCACTGTGGAAGAACCATTCTTGAGATTGTAAGACATAATATAGGGTTCAAAATAAAGGCTCTCTCTAGTGAAGTAAGAGCCACAATCTGAAAGAAAGTGGATGATTCCATTACTATACACAGGCATGTTAAACTTCATGTTTCTCCCACCTGCTGAGAAACATTTTTCCATTGGCTTCCATAACCCTTCTCTAGGTTTAAAAATCTTGCATGCATAATTTGAAGACCAATCAATTGGAGTTTCAAAATGAACCACCATGTAATCATCAAAATCATCATAACACTCCAACAACAATACTATGACATGTGCATCCACATTTTTTTCAACATGCATGGGTAAAGAAATTGGTAACCTAGACTTTGTAGCTGGATTACAAATGTAAAATTCAGTAGGTGACTTATCTGTTGTGCGACAGATTATTAATCCTTTGGTTGAAGCCAAGATTTGACTCGATGTTGACAAGAACTTGAGAACATCTCCAGATATACCTGATGCTTGTTGAGAAGATAATGGACACAACATAATTTTCTCCCTGTCTAGGGTTTCTCCTTGAAGGAAGAAACATGTATCATCTCTTTTCAATGAGTTATGAACATGATTCACTATGAAAAAGTCTTCTTCTAAAAGATTATAGAATCCCTTAGATACATTTTGAAACCTATAAAGAGATTTTGCTGGCAAGTAAGTGAAAATTGGGAATAACTCACTTGAAATCATAGCCATGACACCTTTGAAAAAACAAAAAGTTGGAGCAAAGAATGTGAGAAGGTGACAGAAGGAAAGAAGAGAATTCTACAGATTGATTATGTGATGGTCATGAATATATGCTTTCACAAAGTTAATAAAAATAGAAAAAATATATTTTAATTAAAATATATAATTGATTACAATTTCATGAATTGTTTTAAATATAATATTCTATTATCTGGTAATATTTTGTTGCTTATATTTGTATGTTTTACGATTATTTTATATTTGATTGAGGATATTAAGAGAATCAGTTAATTTTTATAAGATAATAATTAGTTATTTATTAAATTATTTATTCATAAATTTTTGTGTTATTTGTCGTGATTTAAAAGAGTGATTTTGAATCTTATAAACTTTAATTCTGTTATCTTTTAAATCTTAACGAATATTGTCTTAATATTTATTCTCTTTCGTAATATATTTTTATTTTTTCTAAAGATTATTAGTAGTTTATTAAATTTATTTGTTAACAATTAGTAAATTCTATAATGAAATTATTATAACGAAATTGTAACAGTAAATTATTCATACAATATATATATATATATATATATATATATATATATATATATATATATATACGTCTTTTGTTTTTTTATTTTGTTTTTCCCTTTCAAATCTCATATTTAGTTGCAAGTTAACTAACAATTTCCCTTTTTTAGGTAAACACCATCTATTTTAATGGCACTAAATACATTACTTTTTTTTAGTTATCTTGGTACTTTGGAATAATTTCACAAAATATTTAAGGTGAATTTGAAAAAAATATATATAAAAAAATGAAAAAGAATAAAAAGAGAAAAGTTGGTGAAAAAGAAAGTGAAGATAAAGAAAAGGTGGAGAAAAAATTGAACACAAAGATATTAAGAAAATGGAAAAAGAATATATTTCTCAAGTTATTTTTAATTTTTTTTTTGGTTTTTTAATAATAAAATAATGTTTTTACTATCATAATCGGAAAAAATTATTCAAGCTCACGAACCATGTACCATTTAGTTATTAATAATATTTATATGGATATGTTTCATAAATTTTGTTTTACAATATTATTTTCATTCTAATTAGTTAAGTATTAAAAAAATTGTTATTTATAATAATATATAATATAATATAATATTTTTGTTTGATATACAATTTATTTATTATTTTATTTTTAATTGTATTTAAAATCATAAAATTTTGAAACCTTCCCTTCCATTATACACCGTATTTTACTCTACTAATTAATATTAATAACCTTACTAACTCACAAAATCCATAATGTAAAACAATTTAAAACATAAAAACTACACATATCATCTTCAAATAACAACATATTTTATAATATATAAAATTAAAATTAACACAGAGTGCTAAAGAAAATTAATATCAAATAATTCTAACAAAATTATTATAAAAATAAATATACTAATAATAAGAAATATATAGTGATAAGATTGTATTATTTACAAAAAGATATTGTCACAAACTAGAAGGCTAATAATACTAATATAGTTATAAACTCTCTGATTGTATCAATCATGATAACTAGTTTTTTTCAAATTCAAGAGCGACACATAACTTATTATCATTTGAATGACGGAACATCCAAGTTGTGACTGTATCGTCGTTCTGCAATTTATAATCTTGGAAGAAAGATTTCCATGCACCATTCAAAATATAATACTTATTTGCCCATTTTTTGAATTTTAGAGGATAAATATTTCCATATTTATCATACGCATTAACGTCCACTCCTGCTTCAATATCTTCATGATCTTCTACTAATGGTAAAAAATGTTCTTCTGCTTCTTCCTTAATCAGTAGAAGTCTATTCAAATTAACATTCACATCACTTTTTGTGAGTTTTTTGTGAAGAGGTTGACTATGATCTCCAACATATTTTCTAAAGTTTTCTTGAGATGGCGAATAAGAAGGACTATAACCATTCTTAAGGATAAAATAATCTTCAGTACAAAAACACGCCTTTGATAATGAAGCAACATTAACTGACTCCATATTTTTTCCACCTTTGAAACCTTACAAAAATAAAAAAAAAATGTTTAAATGAATAATAATAACAAGCAATTATATTTTTAAATCTTTTATTTATCAATCAAATACATATAAAAAAACACATATTTGTGTGATCAATATCATAAATTGTGTACTAACAATACTTATTTGTTACAAATTTATTTAGATTCTAATTATGTATTATTGAAAAAACATCTTTTATTAAATATTATAAACAAATATTTATTAAAACGCCACATTATACACTAGAAATATTTATCAATTCCAAATTTATTTAGAATGTGATTATGTATTTTAAAAATATCTTTTTAAACAGTTATCAAATATTATACAACTTTATACTAAAATCATTTACCTATAACAGAATTATTTAAAATGTAATTATATATTTTTCTAAAAAAAATATTTAAAGTGTCAATAATATAGTAGAAACGCATATTATCAAGTTAATATATTATATATGGAAAACACTTATCTATTACCATTCTATTTACTATTAGACTATTACGGCATTCTTTAAAGAAACCTTTCAAATTATCAATCAAACATTTATTGTTATGTATTAATCATAATAAGAAATCGTATAGTTCAAAAGTCTCAATCAATTCAAAGCATATATTTAAACTATATATTAAAAATATTTAATTCAATCGTGATAATGTATTTTTCATAAAAATGAAATTTAAGTGTTAAATTAATATTTAAAAGGTAAGAAATTATATAGAAGAATATGTTCTTACCAAATATGGAGTGTTTACTCGAGTTGTATTCCTCAAGCTTTTCAACTTTCTCCAGAATAAGTTTTGAATAAACCGCACTTCAAATAAGAGAGAACTTTTGAGTAAAAAGAATATAGAATAGAAGAGAATGTGTGAAAATGTGTGAGTGATTTGTACAATCGATATGTTTTTATAGAGTTAAAGAGAGATAAAAAAGATAAAAGATTAATAGGTTTATCCTTATCTTATATCTTAAGATTATATATGTTATTAGTGATATGTTATCAAAATCTTTTAATTAATTTATCATTATCTTGTATCTTATAAAAGATTATGTATATTATTAGTAATAAATTATAAAAAATTTAATTAACTTATCATTATCTTATATTTCATATCTTATAAAAGATTATATATATTATTAGTTTTGAGTGATCAAAACACTTTAATTAATTTAACTAATTGATTAATTAAATTTTAAAGAATACATATAATTATGTATTATTTTAATAAAATAACTTTAATATCGATCAAATATTAAAAAGCACATACTTATTAATATAAAATAATATATTATATATTAAAAATTTATTTAGAATGTGTGGTCTATCTTTTCTTTAAGATTATTAATGTGTCAATCATATGAAAAGCACCTATTAAATTATACAGTATCAGGGTATTAGATCTAAGTGAATATTAATGTTAACTGTCTCATTACCTTAGAACAAACAAATTGCAATATAAATATAAATAAGGTAATATCAAGAGGAAAATATTGCACCACGATTAAAACCGATAAATTTGACTCAGTAAATTTTTTAATTTTAAAATTTATTTTATTAAATTTAGAAAAATTTCTTTAAATAATTGACTCTTCTTTTATTTTTATTTTGTTAATTTCAATGATAAAAGATTAATAAATTTATCATTATTTTATATTTTATATCTCATATCTTATAGAATTAAATAAAGATAAAAAAGATAAAAGTTTAGTAGAATTATCATTATCTTATATCATATAAAAGAGAGATTATATATATTATTAGCGTTAAGTTATAAAAACACTTTAATTAATTTTATTACTTTATTAATTAAAATTTAAATAATATATATAACTATATATTACTTTAATAAAAAACTTTAGTATCGATTAAATATTAAAAAACATATATTTATTAACATAAGATAAAATATTATATACTTAAAAACAAAAATTTATATTAAAGTTTATTTAGAATGTGTGGTCAATTTTTTAATATTATCAATGTGACAATCATATATGAAAAGCAAATGTTAAATTATATAATACTAGTATATTAGATGTTAGTAAATATAATGTTAATTGTCTCACCGCAATGCAATGGGAATGAGAACTAACCAATCCGAATATAAATATAAATAAGTTTAATATCAAGAAGAAAATATTACACAATCATTAAAATCGATAAATTTGATTTAGTAAATTGATAGTTTTAAAATTTATTTTTTTAACTTTAAAAAGTAATTTACTATTGTTCTATTTATTTTTCTTTAATTTCCGTGCTTATCCAAATAATACATCATTGAAGTGTTATCTATTATACACCTTAAAAAATGTTATATATTTATATTGACTTCATAACTTATTTTATTTTTCCCCTCACCTTAATAAAATCACTATAAACACACAAATGTGTGTGAATGTGACATTATTCTTGGTCAAAAGTGTAATTATGATCAATATTATTACTTGTTACAAATAATCTTAATCTTATTAACTTATTCAAAAAGTTCATAAAACAAGTTAGTAAAAAGATTATAATTTAAATTAAATTAGATTATTTTAAATTCACTTCATTTAGTTAGATCAATCTTATTGTAAATTTATGGATTGATCCATTCCATAACATAATAATTATATTTAAAAAATAAATAAAAGTCATGTTATTTTTTAAAACACATACATTTATTATAATTTATATTTATTCATATATTAAGTTATTATAATATGTTTAATTGAAAATATATTTTTATAGATTTAAAAAATAGTAATAATGAATTATTAAAAAGTTAATGATAGTTTTTAAATAAATCAGGTTAATTTAAATAAATCATTTAGGTATAGTGTAAATAAGTTATGGACTAATGTGATTGTAAATTTATGGATTGATTCATTTTATAATATAATAATTATATTTTTTAAGAAAAAAGTCATGTTATTTTTTTAAAACACATAAATCTTATAATTTATATTTATTCATATATTAATTATTATATCTAAAATTAAAGTTAATTTTATAAATGTGATTTGAATTTAAAAGTATTTTTTTATTAAATTTATTTACTTTTTTTTTTAATTTTTTGAAGAGGATTAAAGTGATCTGTTTGTCCAAGGTTAAAACGCTAAAAGAAGTAGCTAAAAGAAATAATTAATTTGTTAAATCCATTTGATGTCACATGCTTCCCTTCAACCTTTAAATGGTTAAGAATAAAATTTGTAATTGAAAAATCTGATATCAATTATTATAAGTTATAGTCTAAATGTGACTATGAGATCGTGAGTTTTGATAAATTATTCTGCCACAAAACAATTAATATCAATTACAACATAAATTGTGTCAAATTATATGATTAATTACTTTTTTTTTAACCATGGACATAAATCCAACCTATATAATAAGATATATTACTCTAAATTACAATTTTCTAACTCATGAAACCTTACTCAGTTTGCTACTTTAACATTTTTTATATCTATTTACAATCAAACCTTTTCCTTCCTAATTATATAGTCTTCTCTAATATAGTTTACTTTAGTTATTTTTGAGTCCAATCTTTTCTCAATTATTTCTTTATCAATATAATATTTTAAAAAATATAAATAATGAAACTTCTTATTTTGTTATTTCTATAAAATATCACAAAATTTTAAACTTTCAAGTTTTTCATTTTTATAATATGTTGAGGTTCTTGAGTTTTGGTATTTTCCATTAATAAATCTAAAATCAACATGGGAATTGGTCAACATTTATGTTTAACACTATATATATTTTGTAATTTTTAATTTCTATTATGTTGTTATTACATGTGTGAAGTACTTATTTATATTAATATAAAATTATTTCACATCACACTCACATAAATCAAAATTATATACTAAAACACTTTTCATTGTGGTAGTGATAAAAATTATATATATATATATAACTTCCTCTTCAAGACAAAATAACCCTAGAAATCGTTGTCCAAAACCTTCAAAGTAATCAAGAAAGACGAGAAAACCCCCAAAACCCTAAACCCTCTCCGAAATGGGAAGCAGCCAAGCCGCCGTATCTTTTCTGACGAATCTTGCTCGCTCGGCCTTCGGCCTGGGCGTGGCGGCCACCGCCCTCTCCTCCTCCCTATACACCGTCGACGGCGGCCAGCGCGCCGTCCTCTTCGATCGTTTCCGAGGCATTCTCGACGCCACCGTCGGCGAGGGAACCCATTTCCTCATCCCGTGGGTCCAGAAACCCTACATCTTCGACATCCGCACGCGCCCCCACACCTTCTCCTCCATCTCCGGCACCAAGGACCTCCAAATGGTCAACCTCACGCTCCGAGTCCTCTCCCGCCCTGACACCGCCAAGCTCCCCGTCATCGTCCAGAACCTCGGTCTCGAGTACGACGAGAAGGTTCTTCCGTCAATCGGCAACGAGGTCCTCAAGGCCGTTGTCGCGCAGTTCAACGCCGATCAGCTCCTCACCGACCGTTCCCAGGTCTCCGCCCTCGTCCGCGACAGCCTCATCCGCCGCGCCAAGGACTTCAACATCGTTCTCGACGACGTCGCCATCACGCACCTCTCCTACGGCAGCGAGTTCTCCCGCGCCGTGGAGCAGAAGCAGGTGGCGCAGCAGGAGGCGGAGCGGTCCAAGTTCGTGGTGATGAAGGCCGAGCAGGAGCGGCGGGCCGCCATTATCCGCGCCGAGGGAGAGAGTGACGCGGCGAAGCTGATTTCTGATGCCACTGCCTCAGCTGGAATGGGGCTGATTGAACTCAGGAGGATTGAAGCCTCCAGGGAAGTAGCCTCCACGCTGGCTAAGTCGCCGAATGTTTCGTACTTGCCTGGCGGACAGAACCTTCTCATGGCTCTTAACACCCGATGATTGTGATAATGGTAATTGCATTGTTGGCTTTGGATTGATTTATTTGCTTTTAAGTTGATTAATTGTGTTTCCTAACTTTGAGGAATCGTTGTAATTGGTGTGTATTGTGTTATGCAATGTTCATGGTGTGCATTGTACTCTTGACCACACCCTCATGGCTCCTGGTCTTTGGAGATGATTGCAATGATCGCAATCTCCCGTTTGGCTCTGGCATGATTTGTTTGCATTTGAGTTGATTAGTTGTGTGTCGTGTATTGTGTAATGCAATGCACATGGTGTTCATTGCGCTTTTTTACTTGACCTTTGATGTCTTGAGCGCAAAATTGATTTTGGACTGATATGATGTGTGTTTGGATTTTTTTTTTTTTAATTCTGAAAGCAACTAGTAGTAAAACCTGAGGTATAAACCTTTTACCCTAGCAAAAGCTGCTCAAAGTTGTCTTTAATTCAAAGTCGGTTCTGAGCCAATGTGGCATGACGCTTGGCTCTTCATGATGGTAATTGTGGTGTTAGATTTAAAATTAGATTCAATTCCTCACATGCTTGTTTTTATTGTTGCATGGTTAGAATTGGATTTTTTTAATGCTGAAATTTGATGCTAGCTTTTATTATGCAGATAAATATGAGAGTTGACACTTAAAATTCTGATTAGAGAAAAATATGAAAAATGCACAATAGACTTTGTCTAAGTGTTATGTGTAATGCGTGGTTAGCTGTGGTTTAATTTACTTGCATTTGAGATTGAGTTAATTAATTGGGTGTCCTGAATTGGAGGAGTGTAATGCTATGCACATAATTGACAATGCACTATTTTACATGCATTTTAAGTGGAGTAAATAGTTTAGCATTGACAGCGTGAAGGGTGTTTTTTACATATATTGTCATTCAATCACGTTATTGTTATGTTTGGTAAGTTTGTTGACTTTTACCATATATATTTTGAAATTGTACCTACACGAATTTTAATGTGTCAATAATGTAGAATTCTTTATACTTACAGCATAAAAATTAAAATCTTTTAAGTATTGAGAGTAAATTTTTAAAGAAAAGGTTCACAACCACAATTGTGGCCACAATGTCAAGGTTTTCGTGGTGTCTATCAGCACATGTCCATGGTGTTCTGCAATGGAAAGGATCCCAATGAAAATGTACCAATGAATGTCACCAAAGTTTAAAACCTTCTTGTTAAGTAAAGTTTTTTAAGCTGGTCTTGATAGTAGAGTGGACTTGATTATTAATAGAGAGTGGAGAGTCTGGAGGCCGTTAAAGAAAGTAACAAAAGAATGTATTGATATTTGTTAGAATTTCTCCTTTTTGATTGGAAAATCCTCGAGTGAAGAATTTTTTATTGGTGATCTGGTTTCTTATGATTTATATAAATTTAGCCTTTTCAAGTTTCAACAGAGATTATTGGAAATGTCATCTTATACATGGTTAATGGTTGCTTGACAAGGAATGAGCTTCTCTTTATCAGAGTAGAATTTAGTGCTGATCTTATCAATAGAGTAGACTTTTTATTTTGTAGTTCAGCATGAGATTTCTCTTAGAAATATAGGTAGGTTGCAAGTTGGATATATTGTCAAAATGATTTCCTGAGGGAGCTTCAACCTTTCAACACAAACCTTTGAGTGCTAAATTGTTTACAGACAGCGGCACGCATTTGCATACATTACCACTCCCTCTCACCTGTTAACATTCTAACCCATTTCCATTCCTGGTTTTACTTTTCTAATTTACAGTATCTCTGCTAGTTTAATGAAGTGTCTTCACTGTGGAGCTAATACAGATTCTTTTTTCTTCAGATATGATATATAGATATGGTTCTGAAAATTTCGCTGGGATGCCTGAGCTAACACTGTTTTAAATTTAAATTATTGGCATGAATTAGCTGTTACTTTCTGAAGCTAATGTTTCTGCTTCTGCCTCTCCATACAAAAGACCATGAACTTTTACACCCAGTTATTTCTAGGTTTTGATGTGCAACAGTACATGTTTAGTGGTCTTGACCCAAAAGTATTTCACCGTTGCCAAACCTGCCTAACACTTCCTGCTTCATTTCAGGGCTTAATAATGCGGTGGCACGACATGCTTTGATCAATTTGTTTTTTTGTTACCTTGTTGGAATGGAAGTACTTTTCTTGAGTTTTTACTGTAGACCCTGTCTCATTTGTGCACAATTCGCTATAATACTTACTTGATTCCATGGTTAAATGGAAGTTAAGTTCTCTGACCTTTATAATCAATTTAGCAAAAGTATTTCAGTATATCCTGCGCCTTTGGTTCAGTTTCGTTTGTCAATTTGGCCTGTTTCGCTTGCCAA